>Ga0302202_10000045_pt1 | contig 124577 bp, 113 predicted proteins | sample II_Bog_N3_3_FD_194579 | JGI IMG/M metagenome (GOLD analysis project Ga0302202, IMG submission 194579) | Peat permafrost microbial communities from Stordalen Mire near Abisko, Sweden - II_Bog_N3_3 | ecosystem: Environmental > Terrestrial > Soil > Wetlands > Peat | place: Sweden: Abisko... | reverse complement strand
TGTCTCCGTCCCATTTGATGTCGTCAGGTTTGAGTCACCTGCCAACGGAAAATACTGAGACGTGACAACCGGACTGCTGAGATCAGTCACGTCGTCCACGTACACCGTGTAACCCTGAATCGATGGGTCCGGAGATATGGTCCATGACACTGACGCCTGACTATCGGCGCCCGTCACTGAAGTGACCGATGGACACGCGAGTGCCTCTTCAACCTGGGAGTACGTTGGATTCAATTGGTCCACCGTGAGTGTCAGACCTTGTTCGCCAACCGACAGGTTCGAGAACGGTGATGTTCCGAGGATCGTGCCGTTACCGCCGCCTGGCCACGGACCCGCGAAGAAGATATAACCGTCACCCAGAGCAGGAACGGTCCCGGTGTCATCGATCACTTGGGGCGAAGTGGTGCCCGAGTTGAATAGCACAAGTTGATAGGACCCGGTGCTCCCAAGAGGCTCCAGACTGTAGTAATTCGGAACTGCGGGACTGTAGTTTTCCGGCGTGTAGAAGTAGTCCGCTGGAGTGAGATGTGACCAGGCACCGTAATTGGAATCATCGCCGGATGTAGCGCCATAGGTGATGTCTGTCAATGGATAACCATCGATCAAGCTTATTTGAAGGGGCGGCGACAGCGATGGCGGCGAGTATGAGGATTCATTCCAATTCGTGTCGTACGCCGCGTTGGTGGAGATCGGGCACACTGAGGTGCTATGCGCGACCGGACCGGTACTGGTAACACCGACGGGAAGAAGGTGGTGAGCGCCTGATGATGATGTCGAAGCGCTAATAGACAGCACGGCCGCGAAGAGGCTGACCGCGAGCAGCAATTTGGTCGGCCGGTTCACCTCACCTCACGCCTTCCTCAAAGCTGAAACTGACGCGGCGCGAGGACCGCAATCCCTCAACCAAGGGTGAACATAGCGACACGGCAACGGCAAGTTGTTAATGCCGAGCTTCTCTTGCAGACGAGTCGCTCCGTTGGACCCCATCGAGAGAATCCTTTCCGTCCCGCGTCCTTAAACGCTCCGTCTAACTCAAACTGGCGAACCCTAGTTTTAGTAGAGAATAAACGAGAAATACTTAAGTATTCATTCAATTAAGGGGCGCACGGGCGATATGTCAGGCGAGGTCGACGCCCGTGCAGAAATTCACGACGGCCGAATACCCATGCCCCACGCGTCGCGAAGTTCGTCGGTGATCTGAAAGCTCGGTCGCCCGCTGCCTCGTTCGGCGTCTTCAAAACCGGACACGATTCGCCGTCCCATGGCCGCAGAGATCGAGTGATTGCCCGGCATCCACGAGAACAGTCGATCAGTGATGACGTCGAAACGTCGCATGACGGGAAAGAGCCAACGCGTCCAGTTGGCGTCGGGGACTTGCAACATGTCAGCCGTATGGTCACCGATGTAATAGCGAATTCCTGACGCCGGCAAGCCCTTGAAGAATTTAAGCTTCAAGAGGTCCTGCATTGCATCAACCGCGGTCGCAGTCAGTTCACTTCCAGCTTCGCTCGGCGCCGACTGGCGAGCCAAAATCCGATCGGCAACCACCGACGCGTCCGCGAAGTCGAGTGGAAGTAGGTCATCGCGTATGCCGAGTTGGTGTCCGACCACGTTCCAGACGTGTACGTACGCCTCGGTCTCGTGACTGCTCAACGTAACGCCCGCGCGATTCAACGATCGAAGTCCGATCACGTTAAAGGCGAAGAGACATCCGAGCAGGTCCTCCTGGTTGAGTGGGATGCCCAATGACATGTCCCAGGGTCCCGGCGCCACGCCGACGTGCCCGGGAACGATCTCGGGGTGCAACAGGGTGTAGCGAACGGCGGCATGAATAAGCCGCACGTGTCGCACCGCACGATAGCCCACGGCTCCTGGAACAATCGCCTTGGGCGTCATTGCGTCGATGATCATCTGACCTGTCTCCAAGTATCGCCGCTTGGGATTGGACGTGAGACGAGCCGTACGAACCAGAGGCTCGGCACCCTTCGCGCAGGCGTAACTCATGGGTAGCGACGCCATGAACATGCCCGACGACAGCTGCAGTCCCCAGTCCCCGAAGACCGACTGTCCTCGCTTGACGAGCGCCCCGTCCACCCACGAGGGCCAGGGCTCGACTTGCTTCGCGTAGGGACCGACACCCGGTGCCTCCTCGTCGCTCAAGTTGGTGTGCGTCGTGCGAAGGAGTAATGGGAACAACGGGCCGTCGGTAGGGTCGACCTGTTCAAAGAACGACGCCACCGCGGCGTCTGCCGGAGCGTCACCCACCATTCGCAAGTCCTCGAGGTACCCGTCGGTAAAGTGCCCCGCACCGATGCTCGGAGCGTGAAACGGCGACTGTTTCACTGGTCCGAACCTCGAACGGGCGGCGGTGGCTTCGTGTCCGCCAGCAGCGAATCGACGATCGCCTGATCGAACGGCTGGGCGAACATGTCGGGCACGTGGTGGCGTGAGACGAAGAGGTTCGTAATGAAATTCATCCGATCGTCAAAGTTAGCCCAGTTGCGAGCGAGACTCCTCTTACCGTCTTGCTCGGCTCGATTAAAGCGCGCCAGTAATACTTGGAGTTCACTCACTCGCACGTCGGCCAGGTCTTGAGGCACGAAATGCTTATCGGCCGGCAGAGGGACGTCCTGGTCGAGGCGCATCGTCCCCTCGGGACTCTGCAGGGTGCCCAGCGTCATGGTCATGAGGTCATCCCACGTGTCCGCGATCCAACGCGCGGCGGGGCTGAGCGCTTTGTCGACGTCCTCTTCGATCCTCTCGATCTGCGCGGCGCCTCTGATCACCTTCTGCTTCAGTCGGGCCGCGGCCTGGTTTACACCCATGTCCATGCTCGAGACGATCACCGGCTGGAGGTGATTCTGTTCGTGGATGGCCAACTGCAGCGATCCGGCCAGGATCTTCTGGCTCTTCAACACCGGATCGGCCTCGTCGAGCGCCTCACAATAGAGGCAGTAGCCAGCGTGCAGTCGATTGACGCCGTCGAACTGCGCCGCGCCCTCGCACGACGCGAGCACACGGTCTCGATCGCCCGGTGACATCGCACCGCCGGCGAAGACCTCGATGAACACAGCGGCCGGAGGCGTGATCTCGGCGAAGACTTCGGTGTTGCCGTCCGAAAGGTTGATGGCCATCTCGCCGAGCAGACTGCGCGTCACGTCCATCAAGTGCTCAGGGGTCACGTCGTTCAGCACGTGACGAACGTGGTGCCACCGTGGCGACTCCTGTAGGGCACTGGCGAGTCCCATCAGTCCGTCGGGCATGAGGACCCGATCGTGAAGCCATTCGGGAAGCGCTTCACCGCGCATATTGGCACCCACGGTGCGCGAGGCCCAGGTGCCAAAGGTGCACCAGTTCGCGGTGTTGGGTTCGAGGAGTTCGGTCAACGCCGCAGAGAAGTCGGCGTAGGACTGGGTCACCCAGTAGTTACGCAGCACCCGATCGTCGATGGCGAGCACTTCGTCGATGTGTGCTTTGGTCACACCCCGGTTCATGACAAGGCCCCCACTAACTCTTGCGCGTCAAGGTGTATCTTGGTCGCTCCCGCTTCGACGGCGACTTCCAGGGCCAGCTGGGCCAACTCCTTGGCCCGAGCGACGTCGTCGCGACGGGCGAGCGACCGGGCCCACGCGACCTGCGAGATGGCCGTCATCAACGGGGCCCCAATTCCATCGAGCAGCGCAATAGATGATCCGAAGTGCCGGTCGGCTTCGTGATAGTCGCCGGTGGCGTCGGCCATCAGTGCGAGGAAGTGATGACCTGGCTGGTCGGGTGCTAACTGATTGAAGAGCCGGTCCGCGAACGGGGTCAGACGCTCGCGAACGTCATCGCGTACGCTGAGTCCCGGATCGATCACCGAAGCCATGTACGCCCACGAATTGAGCAGGAGCCCCGCTTGGACGCCGATCTCGAATTGTGTGTTCAGACCCATCGTGAGTGATCGCTCCCACCACTGCGCGGCCTCGTCGTGGCGACCGGCTTCGTAGAGCATCCGCGCCACCCACGCGCTTAGGGGCCCGGTGATCTGCGAGGGCGTCAGCTCGAGGAAGGTGTCCATGACGAGCGGTAGTCGCCCGCGCAGATAGTTGAGCTGCATCAACTGCGCGCCGGTAAAGACGTAGGCGTCAGCCTGACCCGCTTCGCCGCCGAGGGCGAACGCTTCCTTTATGAATGAAGCCGCCTCCTTCAACTGCCCCCCGAGCAGTGCCCTACTCGCGCGCACCGAGGCGAGTTCCCAGCGCGTCACGACGAGGTCGACCTCCTCGTTCAACTCACTCAATCGAATCAGGGAGCGGTCGACTTGCTCAACGTCGGCAATTTCGGTTGCCGCGGCACACATGAGTCGACAACTGTGGATCTCCAACTCCCGGTCGCCCATGGCGCGTGCGATCTCGATCATCTCTTGGACTTCGGTGACTCGAATGTCACAGTACTGCGGGGCGCCAAGGACGTACTGGCGATCGCGCAGCACGCTGGCGAGAATGGGCGGGTCGTCGAGTGCGCGCGCGATTCCTAACGCCTCATCGACCATGCCGACATTGCGGCGACCCGTTACGTCAAAGGTAAACTCAATCTGGAGTTGCGAAAGCAACTTCGCCCTCGTCGCACGGTCGTCGGGCTCGCACAACGCCAACGCCGACTCCAAGGCGTGGATCCGCTCCTCGTCCGTGGTGCCAAAGTTACTGAAGTAGCCCCGCGAGTTCGCCAGCGCGGCACGCGCGAGCAGCGCCGGGTCGCCGAGTCGTTCGGCCATCGCCACTGCCTTCAGTTGAATCTCGCGGACGTCAGGTTCTGAGCCAAGACTCTTCGCCTCCGCCCAGAGGACCGCTATTTTGGTGTCGCGTCGCTGGTCGGGCGCGAAGACGCGCAGCACTTCGACGCGGCGGAGTTGCTCGAACGCGTCAGCGATGGCGAGTTGTCGGATAGAGAGTTCCGCCGCGTCGCACCCGAGGATGACGCCCTTGACGGGGTCGCCGAGTTCGCCCGCCTCGTAGAGGTGCATCGCCAGACGCCGTAACCGGTCATCGGGCGACAGCGAAGGCGTCACTTCGAGCGTCTCGGCGATGCGCGCGTGGACCTCGCAACGTCGCGCCGCGTTGAACTGAATCTCAATGGTCCGCTGGACCAAGGCGTGGCTGAACTCGTAGCGCAGGGGCGAACCTTCCAGCGACCGAACGACGCCGGCATGCACCGCGTCGTCGAGGCAGGCGAGTGCGCGCTCGCGCGCGAGACCCGTCGCCCCGACCACGACGCCTAACTCGAATCGTGGCCCCACCAGAGACCCGACCGCCAGTAGCTCTCTCGTCTCAACGTTCAGTCGTTCGAGCTGACGCTTGATGACGTCGGCGACACCTTGAGGAATGTGCTCGGGCAGTACCTCGTCGGCACCGGTCGAGCGCAACACCTGGGATACGAACAACGGGTTCCCGGCGGTGATCTGCCACAGTTCCTCGGTCTCGCTGGCGGCAAGGTCGGTGCGGTGTTTCCACTCGGAGGCCAGTTCGCCCACCTCATCGGGCCCCAACCCTTCGAGCACGATGTCCTGGACGTGGTGAGCAAGTCGGTGCCGGTCAGCGAGGAAGTGGTCAACGTAGGGATCGGTCATCGGATCCCATCCCCGAAGCGCGAGCAACACCATGATCCTCCGTTGGTGCGCGTCGTGCAGGACTCGATCGAGCAGGTCGATCGTCGTCGTGCCGGCCCAGTGCAGATCGTCAATGATCAAGAGGACCGGCGCGTAGTCCGCTAGCGATCGAAGCGTGAGACCGAAGGCCTCGTACCTGCGAAGGAGTTCGGCGTCGGGATTAGACAGGCGGGGCAACGGTTCGAGGGCGAGACGCTCACCGAGCGCGGGCACCAATTGGCTGAAATCCGACGCGTGTGGTCCAAGGAGCTGCTCGAGTTCTCGGGGAGGACAGTGTTCGACGAAATGGCTCAGTGCCTGCACGAACGGCTGGTAGGGGGCGGGCGTGCGCTCCTCGCACTGACCGTAGAGAACAATGGCCCCCGTCGTCTCGACGTGACGCGCGAACTCGCCCGTCAACGTGGTCTTGCCCAATCCCGGCTCGCCCGTGAGCACGCTCACCTCGACGGAACCTTGGCACGCGCGCGTCCACTGCCCCAAAAGAATTTCTATCTCGCGCGAACGACCGACGAAGCGACCGCCGTGCTGGTGGAACTCGAGGGGACTCGCCAAGGGAATGAGAGGTTCGTCGACCGAACTTATGAGGACGGGGCGCGCCGAGGTAGGGGGAGCGGACGCCGTCACTTCGACTTCTTGGCTCGGTCCGAATTCGACCTCGGCTCGCCGGGCCAGATTCGCCGCGATATCGCTCACCAGAACGCCATCAGGCTCGGCCGCGCTACAGAGGCGAGCCGCCTCATTGACCGCGTAGCCAAAGACGTCCTCTTCGGTGACCTCGATCTCGCCAACGGTGACCCCGACGCGCACGTGCAGCGATACCTCCGCGTTTCGATTCCGCCGGATTAGGCGCTGTTGCACCTCGACGCTCGCGAGCACCGCCTCAGTCGGGCCGCGAAAGATCGCCATCAGGCCGTCGCCCAGGCCCTTGACCACTCGTCCGCGATGCATCTCGATGATTTCTCGAGTCAGTGCGTCGACTTCGGCGTGATACACGTCGGCGAGTTCGTCACCGAGCTGAGTTCGCAGCCCCGTCGACAAGACGATGTCGGTAAAGATGATCGCGTAGAAACCCACGCCGACTTCGAAAAGGCTCGCTGCTGGTGAGCCTCGCGTCGATGCAACCTGGCCGTCTTCGCTCACGTCAATTCCTCTACCCCGCCACCGTTTCGGACGTTGCTGCGGTAAGGCGCTTCGACAGTGGACACACTTTTTACGTTCGTTGCGCTTTCACGTACATTACTCAGGTCCACTTCAAGCCCGAGAGTGACGATCGGCGAAGAGTCCTCGAGGCGGCACCGTCGCAGCACGAACGCCACCGCGACGCGAGTGCGGAGTTTCAACGACGAAATTTACTTAATTTCAAATGACCGGGGAGAGTCCTCCGTCGATGCTGATGCCCACGCCGGTGATGTAGCTGGCCCTTGGCGAGAGCAGGAATGCCGCCAGATCCGCGAACTCTTCGGCTCGACCCACCCTGCCCAGCGGGATGTTCGAACCCTTCGCCATGCCCGCGTAGAGATCCTCAAGCTTGGTCTGCGCGGCCTCGGCCCGACGACGCCATTGACCTGACTCAATGAAGCCGATCAGAATCGCGTTGACGCGCACCCCTCGGGGTCCGACCTCGTTGGCCATGGCCTTGGTGAAGGCGAGACCGGCCGCGCGTGACGCGGTCGTGGGGGTGGAATTCGCCGACGGTGACCTGGCCATGATCGCCAGCACGTTCACCAGAGCACCGCGTGTCGCCTCCAGCGCGGGCAGTACGCGGCGCGCCAAGTGGATGGCGGCGATGACTTTCAGTTCGTAATCGTCTCGCCACTCCTGATCCACGGAATTCGCGATCGCGGTGCCCGAACTGCGTCCCGCGTTGTTAACCGCACCATCCAGACGTCCAAAGTTCTCCAGTGAGGCGTCGATGAAGGCATCGAGTTCTGCCTCGTGACTGACGTCCGCGCGCAGGCACAGGGCCTCGGGACCCAAGGCCGACGCCGCTTGCTCTAGGCGCGCCTGGTCGCGCCCACAGACCGCGACCTGGGCCCCCTCTCGCACGAGAGTCTTGGCCAGCGCGAGACCGAGCCCGTCGGTGCCGCCGGTGATGAGAAACGCCTTATCGCGAAGTTCCAGGTCCATGCACTGATACTAGGTACAACCAGTCGGCGCTTTCCTGGTGGCGTTGGCTGCTTAGAACCGCGTGAAAGGACGAGCGCGTCGCCCCGAGGTCTGATCGCGGTACAACCAGATTCCCGCAACGAGCATGACGCTGCAGATGACTAGGGGCGTGAGGACCGGGCCGATCCACGTCACCGGGATGAGGAAGAAGACGTCACGGGTGAAGAAGCTCTGGGGCCAACTGTCCAGCACTCTTAGCCATCCGTAGTACGAAATGTCCCAGCAGGCGAAGAGAATCAGAAACGCACCGCAACGTTGCGACCAGACCTTGCTCGCAAGATAGGCCACCGCGACCAACATGACGATGGTCATGGCCTCGCGGCCGACCTCGATGTCGGCAATGCGCCTGGACAACAAGATCGAATGCTCGGGTCGCACAAAGGTGATGAATCCCAGGTTCAGCCATACCTGGTAATGCGAAATCGAGTAATTCTGATGGAACTTGATGAGCGCTCGCAGGTACGAGACGACCGCGGCCTCGACGTAACCGAAGCCGATGCCAAAAATTATCAAGAACAACAAGTCGAGCAGAGTGGTTCGCTCGCCGGACCCAAGTCGACGCATCATCATTTCTTACCATCTCGCCGTCAATCCCCTGACGGCGGCGAGCGCCGGTATCGGGAAATAATCGTAGCGGGCCAAGTCACGAAGTGTTCACTGTGTAGAGCGAAGAAATTATCTAGGGTTACGGTCGTGGCCGCGATTGAGATCAAGGGACTGACCCGACGCTACGGTGACTTCGTCGCGGTCTCCAACTTCGATTTGACCGTCGCCGCCGGCGAGTGCGTCGGCATCCTGGGACCCAACGGCGCCGGTAAGACGACCGTCGTCGAGATCCTCGAGGGTTACCGCCATCGCGACGGTGGTGACGTCAGCGTCCTCGGCCTCGACCCCGCCCACCCCACCAGGTCGTGGCGTCAGAAGTTGGGGATCGTCCTGCAGAGCGCGAGCGATCTCAACGAACTGACCGTGCGTGAAGCGGTCGAACACTTTGCCCGCTACTACCCCAAGCCGCGCGACGTGGACTCGACCATCGAGCTGGTCGGGCTCACCGACAAGGCCACGACCCGGACCACGAATCTCTCGGGGGGGCAACGTCGACGTTTGGACGTCGCACTCGGCGTCGTCGGCACCCCCGAGCTCTTGTTCCTCGACGAGCCGACGACTGGCTTTGACCCCGAGGCGCGTCACATCTTCTGGGGGCTGATCGAGCGTTTAAAACACGAAGGCGTGACCATCGTGCTCACGACTCACTACCTCGAAGAGGCGGACGCTCTCGCCGACCACGTCGTGGTGGTCACGAGGGGACGAAAGGTGGCCGACACCACCCCGGCGGGGCTCGGCAGTCGTTCGCAGAATCTCGTGAGTGTTCGATGGTACGAGCACGATGAACTGAAGGAGCAGCGAACGGCTGAACCAACGAAGTTCGTCCGTGAACTCGCCGCCCGGTTCACCGGTGAGATACCGGGTCTCGAAGTCGTTCGAACCACCCTCGAGGAGGCGTACCTCGAACTCGTCAACGCGAGCGAGCAGTGACGAACCTTCCTTCGCTCTACTATCACCGGTCGCGACTCGAGATTCGCCTGCTGCTACGAAATCGAAACGCCGTGGTCTTTTCGATGCTGCTGCCCGTTTTCCTCCTCTTCATCTTCGGCTCGGTATTCAACAAGACCAAACTGGGCAACACCGGCGTCAGCTTCGACCAGTACTTCGTGGCCGGACTTCTGGCGTCGGGCCTGCTCTACAGTGCCTTCCAGCAACTGGCGATCGCGATCCCTGAAGAACGCAGTAACGGCACCCTGAAGCGCCTGGTCGGCTCGCCGATGCCCCCGAGCGTGTACTTCGTGGGCAAACTGGCCGCGGCGACGTTCACGTACATCTTCCAAGCGATTGCGCTGCTCGCGATCGGACACTTCAGTTACGGCATCCACTTGCCAAGTTCGGTGTCGCTGTGGCTGGACTTCGCATGGATCAGCGCACTCGGGCTCGCCGCCAGTGCGCTCTTGGGCATCGCGTTCTCGAACTTCGCCAAGAACGGCCAGTCGGCGTCAGCACTCGCCTCCCCGGTCGTGCTCTTCTTTCAGTTCACGTCCGGGGTGTTCTTCGTCTACGCCAATCTACCCAAGTGGATGCAAGACGTCGCCGCGATCTTTCCATTGAAGTGGATGGCCCAGGCGATGCGCGGCGTGTTCTTGCCCAAACTCTTCGCGAGCCAAGAGGTTGGACATAGTTTTGAACTTCCCAAGGCCGCCGTGATCCTTGGCGCGTGGACGCTGGCGGCGGCCTTGATCTGCCGCTTCACTTTCCACTGGTTACCGAAGAACGAGACCTAGAGCCCCGTGAGCGACTTGGTCATCAGCGACGAAAGTGGGGTCACTTCGTTGGCGGGCGGAACCGTGACACTCACCGGTTGTCCGTAACCCGAGAGACCCAGACGAAGCGCCAGACTCTCCGAACCCTGCGCCGTCGTCATTGACGTGGTGAGGTCCACTTCGGCAATGTTGCCGTCAGGGCCAATGTAGATGTTCACGTTGTAGCCCCCCAACGTCACCGCCCCGAGCAGACTGGCGTCCGTACTCGGCAGCGCCTTTAGCACCGTCTCTAGTTGCTGCTGTTCGGTGGCCTGACTCGCCGAGATGCTGTATTCGTGGGTGGCCACCCCGTTCAAGGTGACCGGGCCGTCATCAGTTACCGCGTCACCAACCTTGGCGAGACCGGCGAACACCGACGAAAGGCTGCCCACCCCGGAAATCCCCGTCGATTGTTGCGCGCTCGAGGAATTCAGCGGCGCCGACACCCAGGGGGTCGGGAGTTTGCTCGCCAGTGATCCCGCGAGTTCCACGTACAACACACCGTGGTCGATGACCACTTCGGATTGGCCCACGTTGGTCGAACCGCTCGAAGCACTGAAGTTCACTTGACACTCGGGACCGGTCGCACAACTGCCGTCCACCGTCGCTTGGGCGGATGCCGCGCCCGACAAGTTCACGTTGAGCGCGAAGGTCACCGACTTCGCGTCCATCATCGAGGCCAACGCCGCCCGTACGGTCGTGGCACCACCCGCGGGTGATCCCGTCGAAAGGACCGCGGTCACGACGGCCGCGACCGTGAGCACGATCACCAGGATGAAGGGGATAAAGCGTCGAGGACCGAGTATTAAAGCACCCGAAGAGCCCTGGCCAACCCCCGCGATTTGAACACCGTTTTGCACGTCGACCTCCATTTGCCTACTCCACGAACATACCGCCTGGCGAACTAGACGTGGCAGCGCAGCGAACCGGCCCCGACGCGCGTGCGTCGGGGCCGGTCAGAAGTCCAGAGGGCTGGATTAGAGGTTCTGCTCGAACTCCATCAGCACCGCGACCCGGTCCTCCTTCGAGGGCATATTGAAGTAGGGATTCCCCTTGATCCAATAGATGGCCATCGGAATCAGTCCGAGGGCCATGGCGCCCAGTCCCACCCAAAGCGTCGTGGAGTTGAGACCTGGGATCGCTTTGAAGAACATCACGATCATGAAGATCGCGCCGATTAGCGGCCACAGTCCCATGAAGACGAAGTTGGTGACCGAGAGGAACAACTGCTTGCGATACAACATGACCACCGCCAGCCCCGCCAGGCTGTAGTAGATGCAGATCTGAAGTCCGATGGCGTTGATGCCGTCGGTAAGAATTGAGTCGATCGACCCGACGAACTGCGATCCGATGAAAAGAGCCAACGAGAATACCGTCACGCACGCGGTCGCGACGATGGGCGTCTTGAACTTCTTGTGAATGCGTCCAAGTGCCTTGGGCAGCGTGTTGTCGCGACCCATGGCGAACATCGTTCGTGTCACTTGGATGAGCGTCGTCTCCAGGGTCGCGACCGTCGAGAGAACCACGGCGACCACGATCAACTTGCCCCACGTGCCGTGCCACACTGCTTGGCCCAAAACGCTGAGGACGTCGGCGTCGTTCTTTTGGATCTGGCCCGACGTCAACACCAGGTTGGTCGCGACCGTGAACACCTCGAAGAGAATAAAGACGAAGACCATCCCGATGATGCCGCCCATCCCAGGCGTCTTGGTGGCACCCTTCGTCTCCTCGTTGAGGTTCGCGGTGACGTCCCAGCCCCAATAGTAGAACGCCGCTACGAGCGCCCCCGCGAAGAAACCGTTCGCGCCGTGGAAGACCGAAGGTGCGAACCAGTGCCACGAGAAGGTGTGGACGTGTTGACCGTGAAATATAGCGAGGAGAGCGAAGAGAATAAGCAGGGCGATTTCGATCGACGACATTACGATCTGCACGATCACGGTCACGGTGACACCGACGGCCACGGCCGCGACCATGAGCAAGAAGAACACCGCTCCCACGATGGTCACGGCTCCCTTGTTGTTAGCCGCGGACGTCGAGAAGAGTCCGAGCAGATTCGCCCCGACGGGCAAGGTCGCCGCGACCATGAAGATCAACGCCGAGACGATAAGTGCCCAGCCGGACATATAGCCAAAGAAAGGGTGCAGGGCTCGGCGAACCCACGAATAGCTTGCCCCGGCCTTCGGCTCGACGCGACCGAGGTAGCTGAAGGCGAAGACAATCCCGAACATCGCAATCCCGCAATAGAGCAGCGCCGCGGCGCCACCTAACGCAACTGCTCCGAAGAGTACGGCGGTGGAAGCAGCAATCGAATAACCCGGTGCGACGCCCGCGATACCCATGACTACCGAATCAAAGAGACCGAGGACCCCCGCACGCAACGCGTGCTCGGGTTCTTCTCCTTGTTGTACATCCAGGGCGTCTGTCACGACTACCTCTTTCTTGTGGTTATCACCTCAGTAATGGTTTGTTAAGTACCGAAATGTAACATGGTGCCGACAAGAAAACGCGCGACGCTCTACGAGACTGTTAACGCTGGATGAATAGTCAATGATTACAAGGAACCGCGGGCAAATATGTCAGGGGGCGATGCCCGTTATGCCTGGCACAAATCCAGAGATATTGGTACTGGCAAGTTTCGTGCACGTCGAGCCGGACAACGGGACAAACCAACTCGAACCGCCGCTGACATTTGCGATTCCCACCGACAAACTTTCGAAGTTCTTCGCCACGCACTGTGATGGCGTGAAATTTCCAGTTTCGACGACGCCGTACGCGGCGCTCGCTTTCGCGCTCGGGCCGAGGCGGATGCTGTCACCGTAACCAGTCGACCCGGTACCGCGAAGTGTCGCTCGGGGTCCTACCAAGATGTGGGCCACGCCAGGAAGTGCTCCGGTCGTCGGCTGCACGCTGGGTGTGCCCGAGAGCAAGCACGCGTGACCACCTGCGTTCGTGACGATGAGCGGATAGAAGATCGTGCCGGCTGTTCCGTTGGACTGGCCGACGTTCAACTTCAGCTGTAAGGACGTGCACGCCGAAGGCTTGGGAAACGAGAGTGAGGAAAGCGAGGTCCATTTGGTGGTCCCGTTCACGCAGACGCCAAGCGAAGTGGCGAGTTTGACGAGTAACGGTCCACCACGCGGACTCGAGACGCGGACGTACGACGCCTGCTTCTGCGTACATTGGACACCCTCTTCGGTCACGAGGTGTTGAATCAGCTGAAATGTGTCGTTCATCAACCAGGGCTGCTCAGGCACGGCCAGACCCTTGGTCGTCGCGAGCGAGACCTTGGGGCCGATCGCGACCCCAGAGGAACTCGCGAACTGGTAATCCGTCGCGCTCGACCACTGACATCTTGGGAAATACGAGTTCGTGAGGACGAGACGAACCGTCGCGCCGCCAGCTCGAGTACTGATGTTTGACGTGCCCGCAAAGTTCCGGGCATTGCAGGTCGGTACCGCACTGGCTGACGCCGGCGTCGCTGCCAAGGCCGGCCAGAAGAATGTGACGACGAGTGCCAGACCGGACAGGACGCGAAAGAAGCGGGGAAAAGTCACTATTCCATAGTGTCACCTGATTCAAAAAAACAAGCGGCTGAGAGCCAAACGTCATCGAATTGTCAAACGGAATGCCTTCTCGGTCGTCACTCGGCTGATGTATCTGCGAAAAGCCTGTGAAGAGACGTCGTCGTCGCGCGCGAACCGATCCCGAACTCTCAACTAAATTTGGCTGAGCATTCTTCGTATGCTCCCTGACCGCATCAACGAAAGTTACCTAACGTGCCCGCCTATACACGCTTCGACTCTGACGCCACCGACATACTTTCCGATCGCGACATCAAGCGTAGGTGGAACCAGTTTCACGCGAGCATTCGACTGGTACAGGGAAACCGCTTTCAACAGGTCGTGGGCCGCATGTTGGGCGAAGACACTTACCGCTACAAAGTCGCTCGTCTCACTGGAAGGCCGCTACTACAACTAGTGCGCAAGCTGCGAAGGCAGGCGCCCGTCGCCTCAATCGAACGCCCGACGGAGAGGCCGGTTTACTTCCCGCACAATTACCGTCCGCCCACCGGCGCGAAAGAGGGCGATGTGAACGCCGTGTCCGTACCCGATGATGTCGAGATCCACGTCGTCAGTGAATCAACAGCACCCGCCACCGACACGATCGACGCTCTCAACGATGTCATCGTCAATTCGAGCGCCACGTGGCTCTTCGTCGTCGACGATTCCATCCCTGAACTCGACCGGGTGGACGCCGCCATCGTGCTTCGCAGTGCTGCCGACCAAGGCGACGACGTCGTCTTCGCCGACGAGGCCGGTCCCGATCCGCACGCGCCGTTGCTCAAGACCCCCGCGGCCGGTCCGCACACGTTGCTCAGCTATAACTGCATCGGGCGCCCAGCGCTCTTGCGTATCTCGACGCTGCGATCAGTCGGGCCGTTCAACGCCGACGCCGGATGGGCTTTCGAACACGATGCCTACTTGCGGTTCGTCGAACACGGCGCGCACTTTCACCACGTAGCGAAGGTCCTCGTCGCGGGAAGGCCCTCGATCAGCTTCGAAGCCGCACACGTAAGCAATGATTCTCAGTCCGTGGTTAGGGCCGCGTTAGTGCGGCGAGACTGGAAAGGGACCGTGACGTCTGGCCCGTTCGGTTCTTCTGTTGACTGGCGCCTCGAGCCGCCTTCGCCTGCGCCGTCCATCGACATCATCATTCCCACTCGCGACCGCATTGACCTCGTACGTCGTTGCGTTGAGGCCATCGAGCAGAAAACCACGTACCAGAACTACGACATCATCTTTCTCGACAATGACTCGATCGAGACCGAGTCGCTCGACTACTTCGACGCGACCACGTACCGAGTAGTTCGCTGCCCCGGTCCCTTCAACTATGCCGCCATCGTCAATCGAGGCATACAGCATTCGAGCGCGGACTTCGTCGTCACTCTCAACAACGACACGATCCTGGTGACGCCGGACTGGCTTGAGCAGATGGTGGGGCTCGCCTCGCTGCCTGATGTGAGCATCGTGGGTGGATGCCTGTTGGACCAGGACGGACGGCACGAACACGACAGCATCGTGATCTCCCCCTATCCCCAACACCTTCGAATTGATTCCAACTACCCACACCACGACCAATACACCGTCGCAATTCGCGACGTAGCCGCTGTGACCGGTGCGGTGCAAATGGTGCGCCGTGAGCTGTGGGAATCACTCGGTGGCATGGATGAACTCCTCAAAGTGACGATGAACGACGTGGACATCTGTCTGAGGAGCCAAGAGGATGGAAGGAATGTCGTTTACACGCCCAATGTTCAGCTCTTCCACCACGTCAGCTCATCGCGCGGATCACTCGATCCGTTAGAGGACCGGAATCGCTTCATCCGTCGCTGGGACATCTTTGGCTCGTTTCGCGACCCCTACTTTCCTGAGTCGCTTCTTCTACTTGGCGAAACGATGTACTACCGCCACCGTTGAACACGAAGTGCACCGAGTCGCGCGTTAAGTCTCTTGTAACCTGAAACCGTGCCAATGGCCTGGGCGAGATTCGTCGCCAACTATCGAAGACTGCCCGCCTCGACCACACCGCTGCTCGTCATCTTCCTCGGGATCTGTTTCGCCAATGTCCTTTACCTCACTGGCTTCTCGCTCATCAACCCGATTTCGTGGACGGCCGGCGTCTCGCATATTCTCTGTCACGTCTCGTGTGGCCGACCGGCAATCGACCCTAATACCGGCTACATCACCCAGCCCCTCGGTCACCTCGCCGCCCAAGACCTGTTGCACGGTCACTTCCCGTTCTGGAACTACTTCGAAGGGCTTGGCTCGCCGTTGCTGGGCGAGATGCAGTCCGCGGCATTCTTGCCCCTCACGTTGCTCTTCGCCTTGCCGAGCGGACTCCTGTGGTTTCACATGTCCCTCGAGCTCATCGCGGGTGTTTCGACATATTTCCTGGCCCGTCGCCTGTCGGTCCCCACGTTCTTCGCTACGGTCGCCGGTCTTCTCTTCGCGCTCAATGGAACGTACGCCTGGTTGGGCAACGCCGTGCTCAACCCGGTCGCCTTTCTGCCAATGCTCGTACTCGGCATCGAGATGATCTACGACGCGGCGTCAAAGGGCGCGGTGCGCAAGGGCTGGTACGTCGCCGCGCTCGCGCTCGCCCTCTCGCTCTACGCGGGCTTTCCCGAGGTCGCGTACTTCGACGGCCTCTTCTGTCTCGGATGGGCGATCGTGCGGTTCTTCACCCTTGATCGCTCGGTGCGTCTCGTGGCCGCGCGTCGGGTCGGTCTCGCGGGGATCATCGGCGCCATCCTCGCCCTGCCAGTCCTGGTTCCCTTCTACGACTATGTGAAGGTCGCCTACGTGGGACCCCACTCGGGCGGGGCCGAGAGCCTGATCCATCTGCCCATCCACGCGACCTCAATGTTCATCGACCCGTATATATACGGCGGCATCTTCTCTAATCCCAACACCTACAGCGACTGGGGCGGGATTGGTGGCTATTTCGGGGCGAGCATCATTGCCCTCGCGTTACTGGGACTTTTCGGCGCCCGCCACCGCTCGCTACGGATATTCCTCGGCGTCTGGGCGTTCTTGGGCACGCTCAGCATGTTCAATCTCCTCTATATCCATCAGATCTTGAATCTGATACCCGAGGTGAAGAACGCCGCACTCTCGCGCTATCTGATGCCCAGTTGCGAACTCGCCGTGATCGTGCTCGCCGTACTCGGCGCCTGGGATTTCGCCACCAGTGCGCGCGCCAAGCGGGTCTTCAACCTGACGAACCTGTTGGCGTTGCTGTTGCTCGTCTGGGCGGCCCTGGAATCGAGTCCGCTCAACAATGGCGTCGTCCAGAGTCACAAGGCGCGTCTCTTGCTCATGGTGCTGCACTCCCTGCCCTTCCTGGCCCTCGCGGCGCTCCTGATCATCGGATTCTTCGCCTCGAAGCAGTGGGCGCCGGTGTTGGTCGCGGTCGTCCTCGTGGCCGAGGCGCTGACTTGGTTCATTGTCCCCACGACCGAGGCGGCCAAGCAGATCAACGTCGATGCGGCACCGATCTCGTTTCTCCGGGCGAACCAAGGGGAGTACCGCTTCCTCGACTTCGGCATCCTCAACGCGAACTGGGCGTCCGAGTACGGACTCAACTCGCTCAGCGCGATTGACCTGCCTTTTCCGAAGAAGTTCTCGAAGTACCTCGAGACCCAACTCTTCCCCGGACTCACCCCACCCGAGCAGTTCGTCATCCACGACGGCATCACGGGTATCACGCTCCAGGAGTCCGAAGTCGCACATCATTTCCAGGCGTACGAGAACGCCTCGGTGAAGTACCTTCTGCTGCCCACCTCCGTGCCGATTCTGCCGTCGCTCACCAAACTCGGCGTGAAGGCCGTCTTCGAGGACGTCCAGGGCATCGCCACCATCTACGAGATGCCCCATCCTCGACCGTTCTTCTCGACCTCCTCGGACTCGTGCACCATCACCAGCGCCAATCCGGCCGCGGCGACCGTGACGTGTCCGAACGGTCCGAGCACGCTCGTGCGCGCCGAGTTGCAGATGAAGGGCTGGCACGCGTACGTGAACGGCCACGAAGTCGCGATTTCCACCTCGAGTGGCGTCTACCAGTCGATCTCGGTACCCGCCGGCTCGTCAAGCGTGACCTTCTCCTTCACGCCACCGCACGAGAAGGACGCACTGCTCGTGGCTCTGCTCGCGGCACTCTTCCTCGCGGGTTCGTGGATCCTCGGCCGACTGCCCGCGTCGCTGCGGCCCAAGCGGCGCACGGGCAAACACGCCGCCACGCACTAGCCTCATTAATCGGCCCATTGCTCGTGCGGTACGGTGACCTCGGTGACCAATCGTCTCGATGACCTCGACCTCAGTAAGTCGCTCACGCACGACGAATCTGAGAAGCGAATACTGATGGCCCAGCGCCGACTGACGCAACTTCGGCTGTTCTGTGGTGGACTCCTGGGCTCGACGACCAAGGGACCGGGCCTGATCGTGCTCTTCGAGGGATTCGACGCTGCGGGCAAGGGCGGCGCGATTCGTCGTCTGACCAGTGGTCTAGACCCCCGCCACGTTCGCGTGGTGCCCGTGGGGCCACCGAACGAGGAGGACCTGCGCCACCATTTCCTCTGGCGATTCCAGGAGTCACTGCCGGGCCGCGGCGACATGACCATCTACGACCGTTCGTGGTACGGACGACTGCTCGTCGAGCGCGTCGACGAGCTGATCGACAAGCACACGGCCCGACAGTCCGCCAAGGAGATCGTCGACTTCGAAGACATGCTCGTCTTCGACGGGGTCACGATCGTGAAGTTCTGGCTGCACATCTCTGACGGCGAGCAACTGAAGCGTTTCAACGACCGCGCGACCAACCCTTTGAAACAATGGAAACTCACGCCCGAGGACTGGCGAAATCGTGAGAAGCGACCAGCGTACCTGAAGGCCCTCAACGACGTGCTCGACTGGACGGACCACGCGCATGCCCACTGGGACCTCATCGCCGCCGAGGACAAACACTTCGCGCGCGTCGCGGTGCTCGAGACGCTCGTCGACCGGTGGGTCAAGGATCTCGAACGACGCGGCCTGGTTGTCCCGGCGACCCGCGAAGACGACTACCTTCGCTAGCCAACACCACGTCGCGCTATCTGGAACACTGAAACCATGACTTCTCGCTACGGCATCACGATCCCCTTCGACGGCGTCTCGCTACCCGACCATCAGGCACTCTTCCACCGACTGGCCGACCTCGGTTACACCGACGTCTGGTCCGCCGAGGTGGACGGAGCCGACGGCTTCACGCCCCTGGCGCTGTGTGCCGCGTGGGAAGCGCGCTTGCACGTGGGCGTCGCGGTGACCCCCGTCTTCACTCGCGGACCAGGACTGCTCGCCATGAGCATCGCCGCCCTCGCCGAGGTCGCGCAAGGTCGATTCACTATGGGTCTCGGTGCTTCGAGCCAGCCAGTGGTCGAACTATGGAACGGCATCAGCTACGAAGAACCCTTCGCCAAGACCCGCGACGTGCTGCGCTTCGTAAAACGAGCCCTGGACGGCGAGAAGATCGACGACGTCTTTGACACCTTCGAAGTGCACGGCTTCAAGTTGTCCCGTCCCGTTCTCGAGCGCCCGCCGATCTTGCTGGGCGCCCTGCGACCGGGGATGCTGCGCCTCGCGGGTAAGGAAGCCGACGGCGCGATACTCAACTGGCTCGCGGCGAGCGACGTCTCCCAGTGCGCCCACGAAGTCGGAGGCGAAAAAGTCATCGCCGCGCGGCTCTTCGTCATACCGACCGAGGACGCGGACACCGCTCGTTTCATCGCCCGACGAATGATCTCCTCGTACCTGACGGTCGCCACCTACGCCGAGTTCCATCGTTGGCTCGGTCGAGGTGAGATCCTCCAACCGATGTGGGACGCCTGGAAGGACGGGAACCGCAAACTCGCCAACGAGTTGATCCCCGATTCGGTGGTGGATGAACTGATAATCCACGGTTCCTACGACGCGTGCCGCGACCACGTGGCGCGTTACTTGGACGCGGGCGTACACGTCCCGACGCTCGCCATCGTCCCCTTCGGGATCGACCTCAACGAGGCGATCGAGGGCCTCGCGCCCCGCTAGACCTTCTCGGCTTCGAGGAACTCGAGCATGCCGGCGAACTTCTCGCGAGCCGCCTTGGCCCGAGTGGGGATGTGGTCGCTCGGTATCTCACTGGGTTCGTAGCGCTTGAGCGCGTGACGCGCCACCGTTTGACGATGCACCTCGTCGGGACCGTCGTAGATGCGCGCCGCTCTGGCCGCGCGGTACATCGCTTCTAAAGGCATGTCCGAGGAATAGCCGAGTGAGCCGTAGGTCTGAAGGGCGCGGTCGACCACGTTGTGCAGCACCGAAGCGCCGTAGTACTTGATCATGGCGATCTCGTCGCGCGACGCCGAGGCGCCGACCTTGTCCATCTTCCAGGCGGCGTGCAGCGTCATGAGCCGCGCGGCGTGCATCTCGGCGGCCGAGTCGGCGATCCAGTTCTGGACGGTCTGCTTGTCCGCCAGAAGCGATCCGTGCGTGAAGCGACTGAGTGCGCGCTCGCACATCATGTCAAAGGCGCGCTGGGACTGGCCGAGCCAACGCATGCAGTGGTGGATGCGACCGGGACCGAGTCGGGCCTGAGCGAGCAGGAAGCCCGAGCCTTCGGGACCAATCAGGTGGTCCGCGGGGATGTGTACGTCCTCGTAGAGGATCTCGGCGTGATTGCCGAAGCGGCCGTAGGTGACCTCGGGGTCATCCATCGAACCCACGTCGCGAAGGATCGTCACGCCCTTGGCGTGCACGGGCACGACGAACATCGACGATCCCTGGTAGGGGTGCACGTCGGGATTGGTGACCGCCATCACGATCAAGATGTCCGCGACCGAGCCGTTGGTCGTGTACCACTTTCGACCGTTGAGCACCCACTCCTCGCCGTCGCGCACCGCCGTGCTCTGCAGGAGTCGCGGGTCACTGCCGGCGGTGTGCGGTTCGGTCATCGAGAAACCCGATCGCATCGTGCCGTTCAACAGCGGTTCGAGCCAGCGTTCGCGAATGTCCTCGCGATCGGTCATCTCCATGCCCGCCGCCAGCAGTTCGGCGTTGCCGCTATCGGGCGCGTTGTTGCCGAAGATCAAGGGGCCGTAGGGTGTCTGGCCGAGGATCTCGTGCATCAGGCCCAACTTCACCTGACCGAAGCCCATGCCGCCCAGTTCGGCGGGCAGGTGCGCGGCCCAGAGCCCGCGCTTACGTACTTCTTCTTGGAAGGGCTTGATGAAGGCGACGACCTGGTCATAGGAGAGGTCGAGGGTCTCGATGGGAAAGATCTCCTCGCGCACGAAACCTCGCATCCACGCGAGTTTCTCCTCGAACTCAGGTTCGGTCTCAAAATCCCATGCCATAGGCCACCCACTTTCTCTGCCTTACTCTAGGCCTCGCCAAAACTTGCTCACGAACGGTCCAAGGTCCCATTTCAATACACTGGTGACACGACGAAAGGCGATCATGACGAAGAAACGACGATCAGCGAAGAAGTTGAAGATCGGTGTCGTGGACACGATGTTCGCCCGCTTTGACATGGGAGCCGCGGCGCGCGCCGAACTCGAGGAGTGCCCCGGCTACGGCACCAAGTTCAAGGTCGTCTCGACGACGGTGCCCGGCTTCAAGGACCTCGCGGTCGCCGCGATGAACCTGATCGAACAACAAGGCTGCTCCATCGTGGTCGCGCTCGGCATGCCCGGCTCGGCCCCTATCGACAAGCAGTGCGCCCACGAGGCCTCGATGGGCATCATGCAAGCGCAACTGCTCACGGCCACGCCGATCCTCGAGGTCTTCGTCCACGAGGACGAGGCGGACGAGCCCATCGTGCTGCGCCGTCTCTTCGAGAACCGTTCACGCCAGCACGCGCGAAACGCCTATTGGATGCTGTTCGAACCCGAGCAGCTGTCCCAGCGAGCGGGACGGGGCATCCGTCAAGGCTTCGGCGACGCGGGACCACTCGGCGACGACTGAGAAACGCCCTGGCGCCATTCACTATGCTCGCCAGAGTTACCTTGCAGTAACCACGAGGAGGAATCCATGCCCGAAGCCGTCATCGTCGCCACCGGACGCAGTCCCATTGGTCGCGCCTTCAAGGGCTCGCTCGTCGACGTGCGGCCCGACGACCTCGCGGCGCACATCGTGCGAGAGGTGCTGGCCACGATCCCCCAACTCGACCCCCACAGTGTCGAGGACCTCATCCTCGGCTGCGGGCAACCAGCGGGCGAGGCCGGGTTTAATGTCGCTCGCGTCACCGCCATCCTGGCTGGACTCGACAACGTGCCCGGTGTCACCGTCAACCGCTACTGCTCGTCCTCGCTGCAGACCATTCGCATGGCGGCCCACGCGATCCGCGCTGGCGAGGGTGACGTCTTCATCGCCGCCGGTGTCGAAACGGTGTCGCGCTTCGCGGCGGGCGCGTCGGACAACGGCAAGGCCATAAACCCGGTCTTCCACGACGCACTCGCGCGAACGCAGGGTCGCTCGGAGAAGGTCACCGAGCCTTGGACCGCCCAACCCGGTCTACCCGACATCTACATCGCGATGGGTCAGACCGCCGAGAACGTCGCCGAGTACGAGAAGGTCACGCGCGAAGAGATGGACGAGTTCGCCGTGCGCAGTCAAGAACTCGCCGTCGCCCACCAGAACAACGGTTTCTTCGAACGTGAGATCATCCCGGTCACGACACCCGACGGCACCTTCGTGACCAAGGACGACGGTCCTCGCGCCGGCACCACCTTAGAGAAGCTCGCGGCACTCCAGCCGGTCTTCCGTGAAGGCGGTACCGTCACGGCGGGTAACGCCTGTCCCCTTAACGACGGCGCCGCGGCGGTCGTGGTGATGAGCGACACCCGGGCCAAGGCCCTAGGGCTCAAGCCCCTCGCGCGTATCGTGTCGAGCGGCGTCAGCGGCCTCAATCCCGAGATCATGGGACTCGGCCCCATCGAAGCGTGTCGCCAGGCGCTTGCGCGCGCCGGCATGACCATCAAGGACATCGACCTGGTCGAGATCAACGAGGCCTTCGCCGCCCAGGTCATCCCCAGCGCCAAGCACCTCGAGATCCCGCTCGAGAAGTTGAACATCCGCGGTGGCGCGATCGCCCTGGGTCACCCCTTCGGCATGACCGGCGCGCGCATCATGACGACGTTGCTGAACTCACTCGAGGACGCGGGCAAACGATTTGGCATGGAGTCGATGTGCGTGGGCGGCGGTCAGGGCATGGCCATGATCGTCGAGCGCCTCGAGTAAAGAAAGTTCAGGCTTTCGTGCCCGTCGGGCGCGCGAGCGGATCCTTTTCGTACCGCTCGTGTTCCTCGTCGCTCACGGCCTTCGCCTCGTCGGGCAACAACACCGGAATCGAATCGCGCACCTCGTAGGCGACTCGTCGCCGCGGGTTGTAGAGGATGTCCGCGTCGCTCAGGTACAGAAGTGGTCCGTGATCAACCGGGTCCTCGATCAAGTCCAAGAGAAAGTCCTCTAGCGCCACGTCACGCTCCTCTGAACAGGTCGAGAACCTCGTGCACGTGCTGGTCGCAGAGTTCGGCGTTCGCCGCTTCGACGTTCAGGCGCAGTAGCGGTTCGGTGTTCGAGGGTCGAAGATTGAACCACCAGTCGCCGTAGTCCACGGTAAGACCGTCGAGCTCGTCGGTCTTCGCGCCGGACGTGGCGAACGACGCCGTCAACGTCGCCACGGTCGCGTGCGGATCGGTGACCTTGGAGTTGATCTCTCCGGAATCGGCGTAGCGAATGAGCGGCGCCACCAGCTCCGAGAGGGCCTGTCCGGTCGTGCTCATGAGTTCGAGCACGATCATCGCGGTGATGATGCCCGAATCCGCGCGGTAGTTGTCACGGTAGTAATAGTGCCCGGAGTGCTCGCCACCGAAGACGGCGTTGGTTTCGGACATGACCTGCTTGATGAAGCTGTGACCCACGCGTGTTCGCACCGGTACTCCGCCGTTTTCGAGGATAACCTCGGGCACCGACTTCGAACAGATCAGATTGTAGAGAATCGTCGCGCCGGGATTCTTCGCGAGCATAGCCTTGGCGACAAGAGCGGTCGTCGTCGATCCACTGATGGACTGACCCTTCTCGTCGATCAGGAACACCCGGTCCGCGTCACCGTCAAAGGCCAGACCGACGTCGGCGCCCGTCTCGCGCATCCGACGCTGGAGGTCGACGAGGTTGGCCGGGTTGAGTGGGTCGGCCGGGTGATTCGGGAAGGTTCCGTCGAGTTCTTCGAAGAGGATCTCAACCGAGAACGGCAATCCCTTAAAGACCTTGGGCACCACGAAACCACCCATGCCGTTGGCGGTGTCGGCAACGACCTTGAGCGGACGCAGCGTCGACAGGTCGATGAAGGAATGCACGTGCGAGACCCACTCGTCCATGAGGTCGCGCGTGGTCAGTGGCGCGAGGGCGCCCGTGGCCGGCACTTCGAGGAACTTGTTCGTCAACTCCTCGATCTGGGTCAGACCGGTCTCCACGCCCACTGGCTTGGCGCCCGCGAGACAGAGCTTGATGCCGTTGTACTGGGCGGGATTGTGCGACGCGGTGAACATCGCTCCCGGCGCGTCGAGGTAACCGGTCGCGAAGTAGATGAAGTCAGTTGACGCGAGTCCGAGGTCCGTCACCGCCGTGCCGACAGCGCGCGCCCCCTCGGCGAAGGCCTGGCTCAGCGCAAATCCCGAAGGGCGCATGTCGCGGGCCATGAGGATCACCGGAGCACTGGTGAAGGTCGCGTACGCCGAACCCACCGCCCGAGCGACGTCCTCGTTGAGTTGGTCCGGGTAGGTGCCACGTACGTCGTACGCCTTGAAGATCTCGCTGGTGTCCACGAGTAACCACTCTACTGGCGTAATTTGCGACGTCTCCGAAGAGCGAACCAGAGCGTGGCAAAGCCACTGAACACCGCCAGGTCGGTGATGACGTTGCCGATCGTGAGTGCGGGTGTCGCGCCGTAGACGAGCGTGACGTCCTTTTGCGTGGGCACCACGGCCATCATGTTGGGACTGACCCGGTAGGGCCCGGTCGCGCCCGACGCGTGCCAGCGTGGGAAGTAAGAGATCTTCACCTCGACGGGCACGCCCACACGACTCACGTGAAACGTGATCGATTGGGTGCCCATCTTGACGTGGGTCACCTTCACGCGCGCCAGAGGCGCACTCGCGCTGACGGTCGCGATACTCGAGGCCGTGGGCCAGTTGGAGGGTCCACTACTCGCGAGCAACACCTTCCAATCCTTCGGATTGAGCCACCAGGTGACGTTGGCCTTGAGCCAACCAACCCGGCTCGTCACGTTCGTCACCACGTTGGGCAGCGACGTCAGGGGCTCGACGAGGGGACTGTCGCTGATCTTGTAGATGTACCACTTGACGCCGGGACTCGGCCACGCCTTGGTGGTCGCCACCAGCTTCAGTGCGGAGTCGCTCGACGCCTGGGCGATCACGCCCGGCGAGTAGGCGATGTAGTACTTGACCCCGAGCATCTGGAGATGTTGCACACCTTCGAACACGTTCAGTCCGCCGTAGGGCAAGTTGGCCTGCGCGTCACTCGGAGAAGTACTGAGTTCAGCCTGATCCAAAAAGTGATACGGCGTCGTGGCCGATGACTCGAAGAGCAGTCCCTCCATGGAGTCCACGCAATTGTTCGTCCAGTACGGCAGGAGCATCAGGGCCTCGGGCGTGCCGAAGCGCTGCTCATTCAAGTTGTACTCCCACATCGCGCGTCCGCACCCGTAGCGGTGGGCGACGCGTTCGACGGTGGTGATCAGGTCGTGATACTCGGGCCAGCTCGGTTGGTCCTGGTAACCCGAGTAGTTGGTGTGCGCCCACACCGCGACCTGATTGCCCGTCGTGTTCATGGAGAGCGCCGACGCGACCGGAGGGATGAGACCGGGCACCGTCGACGCGAATCCCAGCACCGCCACCGCCACGGTGACGTTGACGGTGCGACGGAACTTTCGATCCTCGTGGTCTTCGAGGTCGTCGAGGACCAGTACTTCGCTCGTCGGTGCTTCGTCGGCGTTCGCCGACCGTGGCTCTTTGCGACGACGTTTCGCCCAACGCGACAAGGGGTAGGCGAAGAGCCAGCCGACGATGAGGTGGATGGAGATGAACCAGAAGGGGACTAATCGTTCGTTCCAGATGACGCTCTGGGGCTCGTAGACGAACGCGAGCAGCGACAGCACGACCAGGGTCGCGAGCACCATGCCGAGACGGTCGCGCACGACGAAGGCCACGACGACGGCCACGGCGGCGAGGCTGATGACCCAGCGGTCGCCACCGTGACCACCGGCGGAACTGAACCAGCCCAGCGTGGTGAAGATCTGGTGCAGCGTATTGACCGGATCGTTCGAGTAGCCCAGCGAATTGGTGTAGTCCTGGGTCGTTAAGAACGGCGCGAGCCACCACGCCGACAACGCGAGTGAGAGCAGACCGGCGCCGGCGGCGAAGCGCAGTGGTCGCGCGTAGTCGCCACGAACCGCGATCTGCTGGTCGGGGTCGGCGATGCCCCGACGCGCGAGAAGCTCGAAGACGACGAGCACCGCCACCGCCGCGATCGTGAAGAACCACGGCAGGATGTGCGCGGCCAGGACCAGACTGAGACAGATGGCGCAGAACCAGTAGCCCTTTCCGGTGCGCACCCCGCGTGCGAACAACCCGATGGCGAGCAGGCTCAGCGCGAGCGAAAGTGAGAACGCGTACTCGCCCGCCATGGTCGAGAAAAGATTCCCTCCGTCGATCGTGAACGACGCGTCAAAGAGGAACGGCAAGGTCGCCAGGGCGAGTGCGATGGGAATGGGTCGCGGCGCGCGAAAGAGTCGGCCCATGGCGTACGCGCAGAAAGGCATGAGTACCGAACCGAGGATGGTCGCCAGTTTCATCGCCACGGCGAAGCCGATGAGGTAGCTCGCCCAGGTCGCCAATATGTCCGGCAGCACGAAGTAGTACGAGTAGGCGGGCATGCCCGCGAACCAGCCCGGGTACCAGGGCGTGAAGTCGAACAGGTTGCCCTGGGTTCGCAGATACGCCGGCAACGCGAGGTGCGAGCCGGTGTCGCCGCCGGTGATGAGCGTCGACGAGAAGATCAGGTTGGGGTGCAACTCCCAGACGACGACGAAGACGATGCCGAGCAGGATCGACAGGTCCATCACACGAAGGGGCGTCCAAAAGCGTCCGAATCGGCGAAGCATCAGTGGCCCGAACGCTGTGCGATGAGCGACGCCAGGGCGACGGCGTTAAAGGACGCGTGCGTGATGATGCTCGGCACGAGTCGCTGCGTGCGTTTGACCACGACGGCGAGGATGACGCCCAAGAGGGCGAGGCCCGCGAACTGGAGGGGCTCGCCGTGCGCGAGTCCGAAGAGGCACGCGCTCACGAGCGCCGCGACGACGGTCCCGCCACGCTTCATGGCATGGGAGAGACCAGAGTCGAGCGCTCGGAACAGGACCCCGCGAAAGAGCCACTCCTCGACAATGGGTGCTCCGATCGTGGTCATGATCGCCAGCAGGACGAACGTCGAGCCGGTGGCGCCACCGAAGAGGTGGTTGACCGGCTTGTTCAGGTCCTTCGCGTGGAACGGAAGATAGAGCAGGTCGACGAGCAACTGCGCGCCCACACCCAGCGCGACGAAAAATACGTCACTGGTTCGAAACGTCCACTGGCGTGGCATGTCGTCGAGCTCACCACGCGTCCTGGCCAAACCGATCGCCGCGCCAAAACCGATCCAGAGCCCGATCAGCCCGAGCGCGTTCGACCACCACGGGGGCGACGTCAACTTGGCGAGCGCGGAGAAACCACCCGGGAAGTGATCCGCCTGCGCGGCCACGTCCACCAGCACCGAAGCGACGACCTCGCCCAACAAGAAGCCCGCGAAGCATCCGATGACGATCGCCACAACTTTTGGACGATTCTTAGGAATCGCCTCGGACATTGAACTCACAAGCCTTTACGCTAACAAGTCGGGAGTTATCCACAGGGCCCCAGTCTGCTTGTTGTCATTGGCCCCTAGATTAGAGACCGTGAGTACAGCACCCAACGAGCGACAGGGCTACAAGAAGTACGTGCCCAGTGGTGACCAGCCCATGGCGCCCGAGGCCCGTCGACGCATCATCACGATCGCGCTGGTGGCCTTCATCCTGGGTATCCTCATCATCCCGTCGCTCTTTTCCAACAAGACCGTCAAGACCGTCTCGTACTCGACGCTGATCCACGACGCGCGCCACGGCGGCGTCATCTCGGCGGCCATCAACAACAACAACGGCGTGATCACTGGCCAGTTGACCAACGGGACGAACTACACCTCGAACGGACCGATCCCGGCTCTCACCGACGAGGTGAACACGCTGCGCACCAACAGCGTCAACGTCACCTTCGCCAACTCGTCAAGCTTCCTGTCCCCATTCCTGCCCTACCTGATCTGGATCCTCATCTTTGTGGGCTTCTTCGTCTTCGCCAGCCGCCAGGCCCGCGGCCAGATGAACGGGATGATGTCGGTGGGCCGCTCAAAGGCCAAGCAGTTCAACCAGGATCGCCCGACGACGACGTTCGCTGACGTCGCGGGATACTTCGGGGTGAAACAGGAGATCAGCGAGGTCGTCGAGTTCCTCAAGACTCCCGGTCGCTACAAGGACATCGGGGCGCTGATCCCCAAGGGCATCCTTCTGGTGGGGCCGCCGGGCACCGGTAAGACCATGCTCGCGCGCGCCGTCGCCGGCGAGGCGGGCGTGCCGTTCTTCTCGGTGTCGGGCTCTGACTTCATGGAGATGTTCGTCGGCGTGGGTGCCAGCCGGGTCCGCGACCTGTTCGCGACGGCCCGCAAGCAGTCGCCCGCCATCGTGTTCATCGACGAGATCGACTCCATTGGTCGAAAGCGTGGGGCCGGCGTGGGCGGTGGCCACGACGAACGCGAACAGACGCTGAACCAGATGTTGAACGAGATGGACGGCTTCGACCCCACCGAGGGCGTCGTGGTCATCGCCGCCACCAACCGCCCCGACGTCTTGGATCCGGCACTGCTGCGACCCGGACGCTTCGACCGCCAAATCGTGGTGCCACTGCCCGACCTCGACGAGCGGCTACCCATCTTGCAAGTGCACTCCAAGGACAAACCTCTCGATCCCTCGGTCGACCTGGCGATGGTCGCGCGAGGTACGCCGGGGATGAGCGGGGCGGACCTGGCGAACCTCGTCAACGAATCGGCCCTGCACGCCGTTCGCCGCCACTCGGTCACGATTGGCATGGAGGACTTCGAGAACGCTCGTGACCGCGTGCTCATGGGTCAACAGCGCGACACGATGGTCCTGATGGACGACGAGCGCGAACGAATCGCCTTTCACGAAAGTGGTCACGCGCTACTCGCCTACGTGCTCGACAAGACCGACCCGCTGCACAAGATCACCATCATCCCTCGGGGCATGGCCCTCGGGGTGACGATGACCCTGCCCGAAGAGGACCGACACATCATGTCGCGCCAGCACCTGGAGGACTCCTTGTGCATGCGCATGGGCGGGCGCGTGGCCGAACTCCTGGTCTACGGCGACCTGTCGACGGGCGCCGCCGACGACCTGCAGCGCAACACCGAACTCGCGCGCCGCATGGTTCGCGAGTGGGGAATGTCCAAGGAAATCGGCCCCATGGCCTGGGGATCGAACAATCAGGTGTTCCTCGGTGAAGACCTCATGCACACGCGCGACTACTCCGACCACACGTCCCAGATCATCGACGACGAGGTCGAACGGATCTTGCGCGAACAAGAGGCCCGCGCGATCGAGGTCATCACGCTGCACCGCCGAGGTCTCGAGTCCCTGACCCGAGCCCTACTCGAAAGCGAGACCATCGACGGTGAGACCGCGGCGCACTTGATCGACGAGGCGCACGGCGAGCCGGTCCACGCGCAAGGCACCAAGACCGTGAGCGCGCTCAACGGGGTGGCCAAACCGAGCGCGACCCCCGAGGGTCCCGCACCAGCTGCGGCTCCCGTGGCACCGGTACCGGCGGCGCCCACGTGGCAGCCGCCGACACTACCGGCCGTCTAGGGGCGAGACCACTACCACGCCCGTCGGCGTGGTGGGCAGGGTGAGCGTGACGAGTAATGATGAGCGCGAACCGGTGACCAACAGCGTCTGACCCTTGAGGGTGCTCAGTCCATTGAAGACGCCCAGGATGCCTTCAGTCGTGCCCGGCGCCAGTTGGACTTGCCCGCTCGCCTTTTGTCCGCCCGGCGTGGGAATCACCGTGAAGTTCACCTTCATTGAATCCTTCGAGGTGTTCGTCACGTCGGCGACGTCGAATCCCTTGCCCGCGAAGTCCGCGATGATGAAATCGTCCGAGGGCGTCACCATCGACGAGAGTGCCGTGCCCGCGGCGGTGCCGGTCACGAGCGACGTCGCCACGGGCGCACTCGCCTTCACGCTCACGCTCGCGTAGCCCGCGGCGGGAATCGCCGAATTGGGCGTGACCACGATGTCAGCGCTCGCGTAGGGGGCGACGGTCAGGTCCTGGGGAGCCACGGTGTAATTGGCCACCCGCACGTTGGCAACGACGTCGACCGACGCACCGCTCGGATTGGTGACTCGGATCTGGGCCAGTGCGCTATTGACCGTGGTCACGGCCGGATACCACGCGGTCTTCGTGAGGGTGCTCTGACCTTGAGCGAAGGAAGCAACGGACCCGGATTCCTGGACGCCGTCAATGACGACCGAGCCGCGAAGCACTCGCACGCGCACGCCGATGTCCGAGGTGTTGACGATCTGACTACCGAGGTTGATCTCGGTCTGATCGTGGGCCCCGACCGCCAACCCCTGGAAGGGGGCGGGCGCCGAGTACCCGCTCGGCGAGAACGCCGAGATGTTAAAGACCGCCGGCGTGGCGGTGGGATTGTAGATGCTCAAGTCCGCCGTGGAACCAACGGTCGTGTCAAAACCGCTCGCGTACCAGCTGGTGACGCCCGCGCCGACGCAGGGCGCCTCGGCACTCGAGTTGGCGACCTCTTCGCCCACGACGCCGCCACCGTTCACCTGCACCGCGACGGCGAAGCTGTTCCCCTTCACTTCTTTCTGGGGCACGACCACCTGGGCACTGTGTGGCCCCAGCGTGAGTGACGTTAGCGAAGTCCCATCCTTGTCCGAGACAACGTGTACGTTCAGCCGACGAGTGAAGTCCGTCGTGTTAAGGAACGTGAAGTGACCCAGTTGGTTCCCCGACGTCCCCGAGAGTCCGGTGCAGTAGAGCGCGGTCGAGTTCGAGCCCGACGACGACGAGAGTGAACTGGCGTCGGGCGCGACGTTCGAGGATTTCGCCAGGGTCGTGAGACCGGCGAGTACCAGCAGCACCAGCAGGACGCCGAGCAACGGGGGGCGGGGTCGACTAGCCACGGTCAACCTTTCTGGCGTGACGCGCGACGACGCCTCGCCGCCGGCGACCGGTGAACAGCCATTCCAGGCGCTGGATCAGTCCGAAACCAAGCCACACGATGGTCCAGAGACCCAGGGTCACCCCGGCGAGTATGCCGTTCCAGGGAAACCGGTGCAACACGAGCTGGGCGGTGGCCGTCGAGCTCTGGGTCCCGACGCGGTAGGTCGGCACCCAACCATCGCTCACCGAACGCGGAACCAACGAGCCGTTAACCACCAGGTCAAAAGCACTCGCCGGAGCGACGCCCGCGCGGATCGTCGAGCCCGACGCGACCGTGCTCGACGACGTATCGCTCGCCAGAAGATGGGTCGACGTCGTCTTCCCGGCGACACTCTGAGAGACCAGACCGTGGTACATCGAGTTGGCGAACACCACCACTGAACTCGTCTGGAGTTCCAGGGACAGGTCCGTCTGGAGTCCGAGGGCGGTCGCCAGACCCGCGGGCACTGGGTGCAGGGGAACCGACTGGACGCCGGCGAGTTCGGGCGCCGAGGCGTTCATCACGACGATCGTCGAGATACCCGCTGGCGCCAGCAATTCGCCCAGTCGCACCGTGTGACCCGCGATGGCACTCTGCAGCGCGGACAGGATCTTGTCGGTAGTGCCCGAGTCCGGTGAACTGAACAACGTGCCACCACCGGGCAGACCGTTGGCCGAGGTGGCGGCTTCAAGACCTGGGGCGACCGACCATCCCGGTAACGGGAGGACCGAGGGGTCGCCGAGCCACAGCACTCGATACCCGCCCGCATTCGGCGGCGCCAGAGCACTGAGCGACTCGGCGACGCTCGTGGTGGGCAGATCGAAACGTCCGCTGGAGAAACTGACCAGGAGGGGAATGACCGACACGACGATGGTGGCGACGCTCACCGACGCCAAGACCTGTCGCCAGCCAAAGCCCGACTGACGTAGGTCGTGTTCGAGGGCACTCACGCCCAGACCGATCAGTAACGCGATCATCACCGCGTAGAGCGACAACAGCACGTCCAGGTCCGGCGCGAACGAGCCCAGCCAGTGGTGAGTCACGAGCGTGGCGAGTACGAGCGTCAGTGTGGCGATGGTGGCGGCCTTGGTCGCGATGGCGCGTCGCTGATCTCGACAAAGGACGAGGGCGAGCACCGCAGCGCCGGGCAGGAGCCAACCCGACCAGTTCGCGCCGAACGTACCGTCGGCGCCTCGAAGGAGGTTCACGAACGACGGCGACGACCACGGACCACGTGCGAGACCGAAGACCTCCAACGCTCGGCGTCCCGCGACGAAGAAATCAATCGTCAAGGGCAGGAGGAAGATCGCGACGTTGAATCCGAGGGATCCGAGCAGACGCCACGGGTGAACCCTTCGCTGAAACTCGTCGCCTTCGAAGAATCGCGCCAGGGAAACGCCGCCCACGATCAGCGCCACCAACACCAACGTCGCGGGCGCCATAGCGGTGATGAGAGCGATGAGCATGATGGTGGCCATGCGCTGGCCCGCCTCCGTCGAGCGCCATCCCCGGTGTCCGAAGGGAACAGGTTCGGGGTAGGGTGCCTCACGAAAGCCCGGTACGCAGAGCAACTCGAAGAGTCGACGCACGACGAGCGGCAGACCGGCGATGACGAACAGGACGTCGATGCGACCCGCGCCGATCATGTTCACCCCCAACGGAAACGCGAGGTAGGCGATTGACGCGACGACGCGAGCCCGATTCGAGACCCGTCCGCGCAACAATCGGGCGACTCCCCACGCGCCCACGGGGACCGAACCCACCAGGGCGAGACGCGGCAACACGCCCATGCGACCGAACACGAAGGTACCCGCGAAGCCGAGCACGCCGTAACCTGGCATGGCCGGTGTCGCGCCGCCGACGCCGCCGGCCGACCACGAAGCGAAGAAGTGACGCCAGGTCGACCACCACGAATCGAGCGGCGCCAGGCGCCCGATCAAGGGCAGGTGCATGGCGAACAGGTTGCGCGAACCGATCAGCCACAGGACGATGACGACCAGCACGACGCTGGCCTGGGCGCGAAAGGACGTCAAGATACGTGACGGTCGATTGCGCTTTTCAAGCACGCCGCTCTCGGGAATCTCGTCGAACTCCTCCTCCTCGGAGAAGACGGCGCCGAAGCCCACGCCCGCGAGGTCGTCAACGTCCTCTTCCTGCTCGGCGTCCGGTTCGGGCAGGATCCCCCTGGCCCGGTCCAAGCCATGTCGCAGTAGCGTGAAGAAGAACCGCTTCAGGCGTGACGCACCACCGACTTGCAATCGGCGCAGTTCTGGATCTGAGAGGATCCGCGTCGCGCGGCGCTGGCGGCGCCGTTCTCGGATCCTCTTGCGGTTGTTGAACAACCATCGCCACGAACCCACGATGGCGCCCGCCCGATCGGTGTCTCGCCCCACGAGCGCCAGCGTGAACTCCATGAAGTCCAGGACTATGAGCATCGCGAGCGTGCTGAACGACGTGCGTGCACCCCATCCGGTCGCCACCACCAAGAGCTGATGGCGGCGCTGGAGGTCTTGGCGACTCGCGCGACGGGTTCCCACCGCGCCAACCTGACGCTCGCCCGTCGCGATGGTCTCACGGTGAGCGACCTTGGCCAGTGGTGCCACCACGATTCGTGCACCAGCCACTTGCGCTCGCCAGCAGAGGTCGAGGTCCTCGCCCAAAACGGGAATGAGTGGATCGAACCCTCGCAACGTGGCGAAGAGGTCGCTTCGAACCAGCGTGACACCGCCCGGCGCCACGAAGACGTCACGTTCCAGGTCCTGCTGGCCGTGATCGATTTCGCCTAATTCGACGCGCTCGTGCACGACGCCGAAGCGGTCACACGTCTGTCCCACGTGCAGCAGCACGAGCGGATCTTCGTAGGCCACGACCTTGGGCGAGATGACGCCCGCGTTCGTGCGAAAGGCGGCTTCGACCATCAATTGCAGCGCGTCGGGCTCGAGGCGCACGTCATCGTGGCAGAAGAGGTAGAACGCCGATCCTTCGACCATCAATGAGGCCTCGTTACAGGCGGCGGCGAAACCCCGGTTTTCCTCGAGGATCCGAACGAAAGCGTGGGGCGCCACCGCGGCCACTCGTTCGGGGACGTGCTCAGAATCCCCGTTCGCAATGACGAGCAGGCTAAGTTCCTCGTAGTCCTGTGCCACCAACGAAGCCAGCGTGGCTTCGAGACCTGGGCCTGGACCGGTGGTAACGACGACGGCAACAACGGCCGGAGCGCGAGATTCCATCAGTCCTTCAAGGCTAGTTGGCCCGCGGACCGCCATTCGACCAGTAAAAACGGGCGGAAACCGGCTCCTCGCGAGGTTCTCAATTCTCCGCGCGACGTCGACGGATATCGTCGACCACGTCGTGGAGTGACGTCGACAACGAGATTTCGGGCTCCCAACCCGTGGTCTCGTGGATCTTGTCAAAACTGCCGCGGGTCACCGGGATCTCGACTGGGCGAAGCAGCGCCGGATCGACCACGAGCTCGACACCGGGAGCGATAGCGTCGCGCAGTTGATTGGCGATGTCGAGCACCGCGACGTCGTGTCCCGACGCCACGTTATAGATCTCGCCACTTTGCCCGTGGAGTCCGAGCAGGCGATAGGCCCGCACGACGTCACGGACGTCACTGAAGTCTCGTCGGGTGCTCAAGTCGCCTACACCGACCTCGTGTCGACCCTCTTGGGTCGCCGCCAAGAGACGACTCACCAGTCCGGGAACAACGAATCGCGTTGATTGACCCGGACCCACGTGGTTGAACGGACGCGCGATGACGACCCGCTGAGCGTTTACTCGATACGCCTGCTTCGCGAACCGTTCCGCTTCGAGCTTGCTCGAGGAATACGGATTCGCGGGCGCCGTGCGAAAGGTCTCGCGAAGTGGTAGATCTCGTTCCTGCACGACGCCGTAGACCTCGGAGGAACTGACGAGGATGACGCACGCGTCAGGCGCGTCGCGGTAGGCCGCGTCCAGCACGTTCTTGGTCCCGAGGACGTTCACCCGGGTGAATTCGCTCTGGTTTGTCCACGAGTCGCCCACGTGCGTGAGCGCGGCGAGGTGGTACACGACGTCGGGTCGACTCGCCGCGACGACGCCACGAACCGCGGCGAGGTCCGTGACGTCGCACTCACCGTCCACCGAGGTGACGTCGTCACCCTTTCCCGCCAGGTGCGCACCAAGGTGACCCCCGACAAAACCGCCGCCACCGGTGATCAGCGCTCGCACTTCACCCCTCTCGAGCCAATTCGTAGGCCTCGAGGTGTTGGGCAAGGGAATACTCCCACGAGAACTCCTCAGCCCTGGCTCGAGCAACTCTAGAGCGTTGCGCGCGCTGGTCCACACTGAGAGCGAGGTCGCGACTGAGCGCGCCCGCCAACGCCGCGGGGTCACCCGCGACCGCGAGCGACACGGCGTGCGAACCAACCTCGGCCATCACCGTGTCAGCGGTCGTCACCACCAGGGCACCGCAGGCCAGGGCCTCGAGGACGGGTAGACCGAAGCCCTCCCCCCGCGAGGGATACGCCACGACGCGCGCGCGACGAAGGAGTGGGGCCACGAGTTCCTCGTCTACGAAACCCAGACGACGGATGCGCGACGCTCCGGGGTGGCGAAGCAGCGCTTCGTCAAACTCCTCCATGGCCCAGCCCGCCTGACCGGCGATCCACAATTCGAGCGTGTCGTCAACCTCGGCGAGGTACGTGAACGCCTCGACCAGCACGTCGAGCCCCTTGCGAGGCTCGACGGTACCGAGAAAGAAGACGTACGGCACGTCGATCGCGAGTCCGTGCCTTTGAAAAATCGTCTCGTCGTTCGCCCCCTGGAGACTGAAGGCCTCGAGGTCAACCCCGAGCGGCGCCACCACCACGTGGGCGTGCACGGGCACGACCTCGTCGAGCTGTCGAGCGGTGAACTCACTCACGCACACGAGTACTCGGGCGTGTGCGGCCGAGTAGGAGATCGCGCGACGAAAGAAGAGCACCTTTGAACGCTCGTGCCAATCCGGATTGGTAAAGAACGTCAGATCGTGAATCGTGACCACGGTCGGCGCCGCGCACCGACGAGGCATGGTGTAATGCGGGGAGTGCCACACGTCGGCTTCACGCGCGACGCGTGATTGCCCGAGTCGCCACGCCTCGTAGACGAGACGTTCGGCCCGACCCGAGGGGACGAGCGGGGCCACGAGGGCGTCGGGCGAAAGACTGCGCCACCGGTCCCCGTCGTCGCGTCGTGTCACCAACGTCGTTGACTCGTGCGACGGGAGCCGGCGCGCGAGTTCCACGATGTACCGGCCCGCGCCGGCGACGCGCGCTGGTACCGCCGACACGTCGAGTGCGACTTTCACTGCCAACCCGCCACGTGATCGAGTGCGGCCTGGTGCCACGTCAAGTCCGCAACCGAGGCGCGGCGGTCCCGTCGGTCAGCGTCACTCGTGCCCAGGTCGAGAGCGTCGAGCAGTCCCGCCGCCACCGAGGTTTCGTCAAGGGGATTAACGTGAATCACGCGGGAATTGCTCGCCACGCTCGGTACGGTCGAACTCGCCACGACGCGCGCGCCGGCGTGCAGCGCCTCGACCGGCGGCAAGCCCCAACCCTCGGCGAGCGCCACGTAGGCCACGACGCTGGCGTCGCGGTAGAGACCAAGCACCATAGAACGCTCCACGCTCCCGAGCACGACCGCGTCGGCGGTGTCCACCGCACCCCATCCGGCGGGTCCCACCAGCACGAGTGGACCAAGTTCGCTGCGTCGGCGCCGAGCCTGGGCGTGAGCCTCAATGAGCCGAGCGATGTTCTTGCGCGGCTCGCGGGTACCCGCGTACATCGTGTAGGCGCCGCTCACCCCGTGCGCTTCGAGCAATGCGGCCACGGCCTCGACACTCGCGCCAGATTCGCTCGTATCGTCCACGCCCAGGCGCGCGAAGTGGATTCGCTCCGCGGCGATGCCGAGGTTCACGAGACGATCGGCGAGATCGGGTGACGTCGTAAAGACCCGAAGATCGTCGCGTCGCACGATGAGCGCCAGACGTTCCTCGTGGAACTTGCTGCCACGACGAGTCGTCATGGAAGGTTCGTCGCGCCAGAGCAAGTCGTGCATTGCGACCGAATGCACCGCATCGGGTGCGCCACCCGCGAAGGGTCCGGTCATGGACGTGGCGTGGACGATGAGCGACTCGCGGTCAACGCCCAGTGGCATCAGGGGCCAGACTCTGGTCAGCACGTTGAGCGGCACCGGCACGCTGACCAGGCGCAGGGGGAGGCCTCGCACCTCCTCGGACACCTGGCCTCGCGGTCCCACACCCACCAGGTCGAACTGACCGTCCAGTGAAGCCAGGCCCTCGACAAGTCCACGGACGTAGGTGCCTATCCCGCCGGGTTGGCGCCGGTACAACTGGTCGACACTGACGCTGAGTGTTCTTTTCACGCCGACCAGCCTCGCACGACGTCACGGTAGAGATCGACGTACGCGCGCGCTGCGGTCGCCGGCTCGTAATCAACGGCCCGGGCGTGACCCGCGGCGACCATGATGGACCGGCGAGCTTCACTGATCCATACCTCGTCCAACGCCGCGAGGGCCTCTGCGTCGTCGGCCACGAGCGTGGCCGCTCCCGAGAGTAATTCTCGATTGATCGAGGTCGCGCGCGCCAAGGTGGGCACGCCCGCCGAGAGCGAGGCAATCGCGAACGAGGGGAAACGGGCGCCGTCGGACATGTGCAAGACCACCCGTGCCTTCGCGAGCGCGGCCCGGGCGTCGCGACGGGCGACGACTCGTATGGGCAGACCGCTGGAGCGAATGCGCTGGCCCACGGACGTGCTCGTGACCGCCACGAGTTGGGCGCCCACGCGCTGCGTGAACGCCAGGAGTTCGGGCGCTAGTTCGAGGAAGGGCTTGTTAAGACCCGTCACGTTGACGACCAGGTCGATCCCGTCCACCGTGGGCTCCACGTAGGGAACGGCCGGAGGAACCACGACGATCTGATTTCGGTGAAGCGACAGAACGCTTTGGACCTCGTGACTCGCGGCGCGGCTCGACGCTACGAGGATCGCACCGCGTTGCACGCATCGGCGCAACTGCTGTATCCGTTGGTACGCCCTGGTTTCACCACGCAGCGGTCGAAGGTCGTCCACCGAGATGATGAGAGGCACCGACGAAGTAGGAGGCGTCACCAGTCCCGCCACGTGCACGACGTCGACGGCGGGAAGTCGCTTATCTATCGGGGGTCCAAGGCCCCGGCGCCAAAGGGGGGACCAGATTCGTCGAAGCGGGACTCTCGCCTCCTTCGACGATCGAGGCGAACTGGCGCTGCGAAATCGGACCAGCGTGAGTTCGCCGGTGGCGCCGAGCGCGTCAGCGAGGTCGTCCATAGTGTTATCGAGTGACTCCAATGAACCGTCGAGGTCCAGTGCTACGCGGAGCGCGGATTGGTCACTCACGAACCAAGCGCCAGGTTACGCATCTCGCTCGTCCACCGGGGCCACAAGTCGACCGCCCATGGCCCGAACTGCTCGGTACTGGTCGCCACGACGCCAATCTTTTCGTCGACGTTGAGCAGCATCAGCGCTCCGCTCTGTCCGAAGTGGCCAAAGCTCGACGGGGGCCAGTCGCCCATCCAGTGCTGCTTGTCACCTCGGACCTCGGGCCCGAGTCCCCACGGACACGGCGAAAAACGTCCGAAGCCCGGCACGATGCCGTCGAGGTCGGGCAGGAAAGGTTTGATGAACCGGTCGCGCGTCGGCGGGGCGACGCCGTCGGCGCGTAGCCAGGCCACCGCCATACGCGCCAGGTCCGTCGTCGAGCCGACCACGCCCGACGAAGGACGGCCCTCAAGTCGAGTGTGGACCATTCCTAAACCTTGGAAGACCCGGTCGTCGAGCCACTGCGCGACGTCGTTGTCCTTCACCACCACCGCGACAGCGTGGTCGATGCCATAGTTCGAGTAGATCCTCTTGGACGCCACGGGCACGACGGGATCACCCTCTTCGAGTCCGAGACCACTTGAATGGCTCAACAAGTTCGACAGCGTCGCACCGCGTGGACCGAAGTTCTCGGTGATCTGGTGCAATTGCCAGTCGACCTCGACGCACATCGCCAGCGCGACCGCCATCTTCGAGACCGAGGCCCAGGCTCGCTCGGCGTCGTGGTCACCGCCTTGTTCGACCGTGACCACCGAGCCGGTCTCCAGACGAAGCACTGCGAACGAGGGACTGCCCGGCCAACCGGGTACGGACGACGTGCTCACAACATTTGATGATACCCACGCGCCCCTAAGGTCTCGGGGGTGATAACTGTTCTCAGCGGCGGTGTGGGCGCCGCACGACTCTTGCGAGCCCTGAGCGGCGAAACGGACCCGCGCGACCTGCGCGCCGTCGTGAACGTCGGGGACGACCTTGTCATGCACGGACTGACGATTTGCCCAGACCTCGACACCATCACCTACACCTTGGCGGGTCTCAACAACGATGAGCTCGGTTGGGGACTTCAAGATGAATCGTGGCGAGTGATGAGTGAACTCGAACGACTGGGGGGAGAGTCCTGGTTTCGACTCGGCGACCGCGATCTCGCTACGCACCTTTATCGAAGTCAACGTCTAAGCGAAGGCGCCACCAAGACCGAAGTGACTCAGGAACTTTGTGATCATTGGGGCGTCCAGATTGAACTCTTGCCGGCGTCGAACGATCCAGTCGCGACCGTCTTTGACACCGACGAGGGGACCCTGAGTTTCCAGCAGTACTTCGTCCAGCGTCATCACGACGTGACGGTACGAGCCATCACCGTGCGCGGCGCCCAGGACGCCATGGCCACCCCCGAGGTCCTCGACGCGCTGCGAAATGCCGAGCGCCTCGTGATCGCACCGTCGAATCCCCTGATCTCGATTGAGCCAATTCTGCAAATTCCCGAGATTCGCGACGTGGTGCGCGCACGACGAGATGATGTCGTGGCGATCTCACCCCTCATCAACGGCGCCGCGGTGAAGGGGCCGGCGGATCGTCTCCTGCGTGAATTGGGCTACGACGCCACGAGTGAAGGCGTCGCTAAGTACTACGAAGGTCTGATCGGCACGATGATCATTGACGAAGTCGACCGCGCCCAAGCGCCTTCGATCGAACGACTCGGCGTGCGCGTGAAGGTCACTACGACCCTCATGGCCGAATCGTCGAACGCATCACGACTCGCCCAGGCGGTTCTCGAATGAACGAGCTGCGGGTCATTCCGATTGTTGGCGTCGGCATCGTCGAGCAGGGCGACGACCTCGTGGACCTTCTGTTGTCGGCGACCGACGCGCAAGGTCTCACACTCGAGGACCAGGACCTCGTCATCATCACGAGCAAGGTCGTCTCTAAATCCGAGGGCCAGGTCGTCCCCTTTGACGGCAGCGAAGAACATAAGGTCGCGCTGGTTGAAGGCGAAGCCCGGCGGATACTGCGCCGACGCGGTCCCCTTCGCATCACCGAGTCCCATCACGGCTTCGTCTGCGCCAACGCCGGCGTCGATCTTTCGAACGCCACCGATGGCACGGCGGTGCTTTTACCCAAGGATCCTGATCGCAGCGCGCGGCGAATGCAAAGCGAGATCAAGCGTCGGCGCGGCGTCAACGTGGCCGTGGTGATCACCGATACCTTTGGCCGGGTATGGCGAAACGGCGTGACCGACGTTGCCCTCGGTTCGGCCGGCGTCAAACCCATCTTGGATCTTCGCGGCACCACCGACGCCAATGGTCGTCCGCTCGAGGCGACCGAAGTCGCCATTGTCGACGAGATCGCGGGAGCGGCCAATCTAGTTCTCGGCAAGGCAATGGGTACGCCCTTCGCGCTACTGCGTGGACTGGACTCTTCCTACTTCGGCGAAGGGTCTATCAGCAAGGACATGGTTCGCTCGGCGAACGACGACTTGTTTCGATGACCTAGGGTCCGAGGCGGACGTCGCCCGATAAGTGCGAGCGCGACGCCACGCGGACGTTGGCGCCGACGACGCACGTGGCGTCCAGGTTCGAGTAGCTGCCGATCACCGCCCGAGGACCGATGATCGACGAACGCACGACGGCGCCGTGTTCGATGACCGCACCGGGTAACAACACGGCTTGCTCGAGGATGACGTCGGCGCCGATGACGCACTGACGATCGATGACCGCATGCGTGAGTTCTGCGCTCTCGTCGATCGTCGCGCTCGGTTCACGCCACGACCCGTCGACCACCCCACTCACGCCGTGACCGCCGATCTTTCCCATCATGAGGTCGACGTTCGCTTGGAGGAACGCCTGGGGCGTGCCCGTGTCGAGCCAGTAGGCGTCGTCCGCCATGGCGAAGAGCTTTCCGTCAGCGGCCAACGCGGGGAACGTGTCGCGCTCCACACTGACGCGCCCGGTCGGTGCGATACGCTCAAGCACGCTAGGTTCGAAGACGTAGGTCCCGGCGTTGATGAGGTTCGTGGGTGCCTGGTCCCTCGGCGGCTTCTCGACGAAAGCGAGCACTCGGCCCTCGGCGGTAGTCGGCACGACACCAAAGCGGCTCGGATCATCCACTTCGTGAAGGGCGATCGTCGCTTCGGCGCCGTGGTCGCGGTGAAAGGCCACGAGACGGGTGATGTCCAGGTCGGTCAGAACGTCACCGTTCAGCACGAGGAACGTGTCGTCCAGGTCCGCGAAGTGTGCGGCGAACCGAATCGCTCCGGCGGTGTCCAGCGGCTCGGGCTCGACCGCGTAACTCACGTTCACGCCGGCGACGACGCCATTGGGGTACGCCTCGATGAAACGGTCGGGCAAGTAACCGAGCGACAGTACCGCGTCGGTGATGCCGTGTTCAGCGAGCGTGGTAAAAACGCATTCGATCATGGGTACGCCTACGAGCGGCAACATCTGCTTGGGCGTCTCGTACGTGAGGGGACGAAGTCGAGTTCCCTCACCGCCGACCAAGATGATCGACTTCAAACTCAGCCCTTTGCGGTCGTGGTGGTCGTCTGAGCGATCGTCGTAGTTGTCGTGTTCAAAGGCACCGTGGTCGTCGTGGCCGTGCTCACCGTGGTGGTCGTGGTGTTCACGCTCGAGATGATCGAGGCGGACATCTCGTTCACCGACGTCTGCGTCGGCGGAGCGGGCGTGACACCCTTGGGGTCAAAGGCCAAGGTCACTCGCAAGTACTGGGCGAACTTTATCGAGCCGGGGTTGGTCGTAATGACCGGCGTGGTCTGTGAGAGTGAGGTCCAGTAGGCATATTCGACCTGACCAGTCTGACCCGAGTATTTAGAAGTCGACGGACAATTTTGACCATTGTGGTAGGTGGTCGCCGAGTTGGCAGTTCCCTTACTGGTGGGAATGGCCAACTCCACCGAGCTCGCGATCAATCCGGGGTACTCGTTCGCGAACTGCGCGAGGGTCGCGTTGTTGCCCGAGTCAGCATCTGAGGCGGGGTCGAGTTTGATGACGTTGTCGGTCTGGACCTTGAAACCACCGGTGTAGGACGGATCGGCCGTGAGATAAGGCAGCGTCTTGCCGCAGGCCTCGACCGCGAGCGCGCCGTACCAGGTCGTGCCAATCGCCGGTGCGGCGCCTTTGGCGGCCTTCGCCGGGTGCTCGTAGTCGTAGCGGGCCAGTGCCGTGGCGCCGAGTCCGAGCACGACGATCACGATGAGAATCCCGTAGAAGTTACTGGGGCGAGTCTTTTTGTAGGCCTTCCCGCCTCCCGACGAGCCGACCCTGCTTACCCATTTGCCTGTTGCGCTTTTAGCCACGGGGGCAACGCTACTAAAGAATTGGACCGGCGAACATCGCGTAGGGGCGAAGGGACTCGAACCCTCACTGGAGGCGGTTTAAGCGCCCTGCCTCTGCCAATTGGGCTACGCCCCCACGCGAAAATGTCGCGATGTAACCGTAACGCATAGACAAGGTCCATTCTCCTCTAATTCTTAGATTCGCTAACTAGGCTGGTTTTATGATTCGCGTGCGTCGACGGGGCACGACTCAATCAACTCCCCTCTTGGCTTTTGCCGCCGCTCTCGTGCTCGGGCTCATCGTCCCCGCTAGTGCGGGCGCTCAGACCATCGCCCAGACCCAGGCCGAGATCGCCCAACTCTCCTCCCAGCTGTCCCAGCAGGAAAAGACCTCGGAGATCACCGCTAACGAATACGACGCCGACCAAAGCGAACTCGCCACCTTGAATGTGAGCATCGTGAGACTGCAGGCCAAGGAAGTGACCAAGCACGCCGCCATCACCGTCACCTCGCAGAAGATGGTGACCTCGATCGTGCGTGCCTACGTCGACGGCGCGGCTGACGCCCAGATCCTCTCGCTGTTCAACCAGAACATCACCTCCAGCGACGCTCGCAAGGTCTACGAGGACCAGGTCATCGGAAACCTCACCCAGCTGAAGGACACATACGTCAGGGAAAAGAGGTCGCTGGACTCGACCATCGCCGAAGTCGCCGCGCAACGCGCCAGGGCCCAACACCAGGGAATGGTGGTCAAGGCACTGCTCGCCCAGAACGTGAGGAACGAGAACGCGACGCGCGCCACCCTGCAAGTCGTCACGGCCAAACTCAAGACCGAGATCATCGCCTACGAGATCAAGGTCGGCGTCGCCGCCGCCAAGGCGAAGAACACCGCCGGCGAAGAGGCGGCGGTCGCCGCGGCGTCCGCCGTCGGTGGCCAGAGCGCGGCCAATGAGGTCATCGACGCGATCCAAGCGGCGTTGCCGACGCTGATCTACGGCACGCCAGCCGGTTCCGCCCAGGGTCTGGCGGCCCTCGCCGCGGCGAAAACACAAGTGGGCGTGCCGTACGTGTGGGGCGGCGAAACGCCCGGCGCCGGCTTCGACTGCTCCGGCCTCGTCCAGTGGGCCTGGGCCAAGGCGGGTTTCGCGATACCGCGCACCACCGAAACTCAGTGGGCGCAGCTTCGTCACATCCCGCTCACCAAACTCCAGCCCGGCGACCTTCTCTTCTACTACAACCTCGATGGCGACGACCAGGTCGACCACGTCGTGATGTACGCGGGTAGCGGGCCCTGGGGCACGAGCACCATCATCGCCGCCGCGCACACCGGCACGAACGTGAGCTTGGCGCCGATCTTCACCTTCGGCCTCATCGGCGCGGCGCGACCGTGAGGAACGTCGCGTGACCGTTACGACCTCCATCGTCATTCCCGCGTACAATGAGTCGCTGCGCCTCGCTAACGGCTACGAACGCCTGCGCCCAGTTCTCGAAGAGCTCGGCGTCGCCTCGACTGAGGTCATCGTCGTCGACGACGGTTCGAGTGACGATACGCTGCACGCCGCCCACGACGTGTACGGCCACCTACCCGAACGACTCATCGTCCAGCAACCCCGCAACTTCGGCAAGGGGGCGGCGGTGCGCTTGGGCATCGCTCTAGCGCGCGGCGAGCACGTGATCGCGGCCGACGCCGACATGGCGATTCGACCCGAATACTTTCCCCAGATCCTCGAGGCACTCGCGCACGCACCGCTCGCGCCCGGTTCGCGCACGAGCCAGGGACGCATCAACTACGAGTCAACCCTTCGCACCGTGGCGGGGGGCATCTTCCACGGTCTCGTGCGCCACTATGCCGGAACCCGTATTCGCGATACCCAGTGTGGCTGCAAGGGCTTTCGCCTCGGACCCGCGCGACTGCTGGCACTACTGGGCATGGTCAATCGCTTCGCCTACGACGCCGAGATCTTCTTCCTCGCCGACCAACTCGGTCTCGCAATCAGCCCGGTCACCGTCAAATGGGACGATATACCGGGTTCGTCAATCAAAGTGAGCCAGGTCTCACGCAACATGCTCGGCGACCTTCGCCACCTTTCACGCACTCGCTACGAAAACCCAGTGATCGAGCTCGAGTCCGGTATCGACGCTCAAAGCGTCCGTGAAGCCTCGCGCCAGGCCCGTCTCCAGGGTCTGGTCCTCGTGCGCGCTCAAGCATTCGACTTACTCGTCCTGCCGCGCGATGGTGCCCTGGGCGGGCTCAGCGTAGCGGCCGCACTGAAGGGGCGTCTACGTACCGGCGAACTACACGAATTCCGAGGACGAACACTCGAAGCGGTCTAGTTGACGTCCGGTAACAACCAGTTGACGACGAGTTCGGGCGCACGATCGTTCCACTCCTCGGCGGTGATCGCGTAACGCGCGTGATCCTCCCACGCTCCGTCAATCTCGAGATAACGCTCCGCGATGCCTTCAAAACGCAATCCGAGTTTCTCGACCACGCGACGCGAAGGGGCATTTCTTGGAATGATGTTGATCTCGACTCGATGCAGGCGCAAGGACTCGAAGGCGTACTGCAGCATCGTGACGACCGCTTCGGGCATGAGACCGCGACCAGCCACCGCTTCGTCAATCCAGTAACCGATATAGGCCGACTGCAGCGGTCCACGCTGGATCGACGACAACGTGATCTCGCCGACGAAGCGCCCTTCAAAAAAGATACCGAAGCCGTAGCCCGTGCCCATTTGTCGTTCGCGTTCACGAATTGCGCACCGGCTGACAAAACTTCGCTGGTCTTCGGCGAGATGAGTGGCGTGCGCCGAACGCGGTTCCCACTTGAGAAGCCAATCGTGACATCGTTCGCGAACCTCGAGCCAGCCGTCGTAATCGCTCTCCGTCATGGTTCGAAGCACCACCCGTCGACCGTGCAGTGATATTGGCGAGTAGATGCCCGATCGCGCCGTCACCATGACCGAATCCTCATCCTCACATCGTTGCAGGTACGCTTCGCGAGCGCACATCAGCCCAGGAGTGACTGCGCGATGCCATCGAGTATGTCGCTTTCCGACGTCAGAACCTCGGTCGCCCCGAAACGGTCCATCACGGCCTCCAGGACGTAGAGGCCCGCGGTGAGAACATCTTCACGTCCCTTCACCATGCCCGGGTGGCTCAAACGTTCTTGGGGCGCCTCGCCCGCCAGTGTGCTGCGCCACCTTTCTACGCACGCGCGATCAAGCACGCGGTGGTGAACCAACTCGCGCTGATAGACCGTCAAGCCGGCGTCGAGTTGGGCCAACGTCGCTACCGTGCCCGCGAGCCCCACGAGGCGCACGTTTCGAGCCACCAGCGCGAAGGCGCGCACCAATGTAAAAGCCCGATCAAGTTCGCGCTCAATCATGGTCCGTGCCGCGGCGTCGTGCTCTGCGTCCACCACCCCACTGCCCAGAGCCCGCTCGGTGACACGCACGCAACCTAATTGCATCGAGTAACTCGCAAGTTCATGATCGAATAGCACGGCTAGTTCGCTCGAGCCGCCGCCGATATCGACAATCAACGTTGAACGTGGATCGGGTTCAAGGCCGATGGTCGCACCCTGATACGAGAGCTTCGCCTCTTCGTGGCCGTCGAGAATCCGCGCGTCCACCCCGACCACGCGTTGCGCGCGAGCGAGGAACTCTTCGCCGTTACGCGCGTCGCGCACCGCCGACGTTGCCACGAGCAAGCCCCGACTCACGTTGAGCTGGTCCATGGTGCTTCGGTACTCGCCCAAGACGTCAAGGGAGCGTTGCATCGCGGCTTCGAGCAAGGTGGCCGAGGCGTCCACGCCCTCACTTAGGCGGGTGATGCGCATCTGACGCTCCAGCGCACCCTCAGTGCCGGCCACGAGAAGCCTGGTCGAATTGCTGCCGCAGTCCAGCGCGGCGACGACGTCACCCACGCACGTCCACCACCCGTAGTTCAGGCACGCCGACTTCGAGCGCGACCAGCGCGCCCACGGGATCGTCGAACCCGACGAGAAAGTTGGCCAGGTGGGCGTGAAGGCATTTGACCCCCGCTCTCGTGCCACCAACGCCACCAGTCGGCTGGACGGTATCCGCTTGGACGGTCGCAGCCAGACGTCGACGTGCGTACTCTTCATGAGTGCGTCGCAGTTCGTTCGGGTCCACCATTTCTTCAAAACGGTGGACTCCACCTTGACCCTCGAGTCGGCTGACCGCCTCGTGGAGCTCGCGGTCGACCAACCAGTACAGAGTCGGCATTGGGGTCCCGTCACGCAAGTGGGGTTCGTTCTCGATCACGACGGGAGCGCCGTCCTCGCGCCGCACAACGACCGCGCATCGACCCGACAGCGGACGTCCCACGAGTTCTTCGAGGATGAGAAGTTCTTCGGGCGAAGCGTCGTAAAAGGTCAACGCCAGAACTCTAGGGTGCGCACGAAGCGCGACAAGAACTTCGTCACCGACCCGTGCGCGGCCCGGTGGATCGAGACGGGCAGCGCGTCGACCGTGGTGGCCGACAGTGGCGCGACGACCGGTTGTAGTCCCGGGTCGCCGGTGCTCTGGGACACGTAGCCAGATCCATTGCCCGGTAGGACTTGGATGAGGCTTTGACCCGGTGCCACCAGTTGGTACTGTGCGCGCGCGAGCATCTCTTCGGCCGCCTTCGTCGAGACCGAACGCGCTTGATCATTCAAGTTCTGACTCTGTCGGGCAATGGACGCTATCTGCGCCGAAGTGGTGTCGATCTCACTTTGTTGGTGCCAGAGGGTGGTCAGTGGGAACCACACCGCCAGCATGACCGCTGCGGTGACGAAAGAGAGTGGGAGCATCCAACGATTGTGGGTTCTCGTGGTAACGCTATGAGTAACTGACACCTGCCGCCCCCGACAAAGACGCTGCACCAAGAAAACGAGCCTGATCCCCGAGTTGTTCCTCAAGTCTCAGTAACTGATTGTACTTCGCTACTCGGTCCGAGCGCGCCGGGGCCCCAGACTTTATTTGACCCGCGTTCGTCGCCACCGCAAAGTCAGCAATCGTAACGTCTTCGGTCTCACCCGAGCGGTGTGAAATCACCGAGGTGTAGCTGTTGATGTTCGCCAAACGCACGGTGTCGAGCGTTTCGGTGACGGTGCCGATCTGGTTCAACTTGATCAAGATCGAGTTCGCGATCTGCAGCTCGATCCCCTTTTGGAAAATAGTCGGGTTCGTGACGAAGATGTCATCACCCACGAGTTGCAACTTCTGGCCGAGCTTCTTGGTCAACGTCGACCAACCGTCCCAATCTTCTTCCGCCATGCCGTCTTCGAGCGACACGATCGGATAGCGACTCACGAGGTCCGCCCAGTAGTCGACCATCTCGTCGCTCGTCAACACCCGTCCTTCGCCGTCGAGGTGGTAGGCGCCATCACGGTAGAACTCGCTCGCCGCGGGGTCCAGGGCGATCGCCACGTCGCGACCCGGCGCGCGTCCAGTGGACTCGATGGCTTCGACCAATACCTGCACCGCGGTTTCGTTATGGGGAAGGTCGGGCGCAAAGCCTCCTTCGTCACCGACGGCCGTCGCCAGACCGCGTTTGTTGAACACTTCCTTCAGCGCGTGATAGGTCTCAGCGCCCCATTGCAACGCCTCGGCGAACGACGCGGCCCCGATGGGCATGATCATGAACTCTTGAAAGTCAATGGAGTTCTTCGCGTGCACGCCACCGTTTATGACGTTGAACATCGGCACCGGCAGCACGTGGGCGTTGACACCCCCGAGATACTGGTAGAGCGGCAGGTCGCATTCCATGGCGGCCGCCTTGGCCGTCGCGATCGACACCGCCAGAATGGCGTTGGCTCCGAGCCGACCCTTGTTCTCAGTGCCGTCGAGGTCGATCATTGCGAAATCGACCGCGCGCTGGTCGCTCGCGTCGTAACCCTCGAGGGCGTCGTTGATCTCGCCGTTGACGTTGTGCACCGCGGTGCGCACGCCCTTGCCGCCCCACTCCGGTCCCCCGTCGCGCAACTCCACCGCTTCGTGGATGCCCGTCGACGCGCCGCTGGGCGAAATCGCTCGACCGAATGCGCCCGACTCAAGGTGCACTTCGGCTTCTACCGTGGGGTTACCACGGGAATCAAGAATTTGGCGTCCCAGGACAATTTCAATCGCGCTCATGGCGTATCTCCTCAGTCTTCTGCAACAAGGCTACTAGCCCTCGCGAAACTACTTCTCGGCCGCTTGCTCGATGACTCGTATCTCGTCGAACATTGTGAGTGCGTTCGTACGAAGAACCCCTTCGAGGTCGACGCCAGCGAAGCGAGCGGCCTCGAGCAGTGCAATGAGAACCTGCGACCACGCTGGCGACACGTCCACACTCGACGCAACGTCACTGGCACTCGATTCGGCGAAGCGAATGGACTCGAGCGCTTCGAGCGCCGCAGCGCGCGCTTGCTCGGGACCGCGCGTGACTCGACCGACGAGTTCGGACTTCGCGAGCAGTTTGGCGTAGAGCGCCAGCGACGGCAATTGTGTCGCGACGCCTTCGGTGACGCTGGTGCGACCCTTCTCGCTCGCCTTGAGATCCTCCCATCGTGCGGCGACTTCGTTCGAACCGCTCACCCGAACGTCGCCAAAGACGTGCGGGTGACGATAGGTCAGTTTGTCGCGCAGCGCGTCGGCAATCGTGGCGAAGTTGAACAACTCCTCCTCGTCGGCCAGTTCCGCGTGAAAGACGATTTGAAACAGCAGGTCCCCGAGTTCTTCCTCGACGTGATCGACCAATTCGTCGTCGAGCGCGCCGGACTCTTGGGCGTGGGCCAGGGCCTCGAGCGCGTCGAGGGCCTCGTAGGACTCCTCGAGCAGATGGCGAGTCAATGACGCGTGGGTCTGCTCCTGGTCCCACGGGCACTCAGTGCGTAAGCGCCGAGTGAAACTCACGAGGTCCTCCATTGCTTCGCCCGCACTGCGCAAGCCGTCGATCCAGATCGACGTGAGGTGATCGGCGTCACCAAAGTTCGAGAGCTCTCTCGCTCGAAGTTCCACGAGACGCTGGTCCGCGAGCCCCAGGTGATACAACACCGTGACGAGCGTCTCGGGGGGCAGTCGACCCGCAACGACGCTCAACACCTCTGGTGAGTAGGTCTGGAGCACGAGCAATGGGCCGGGCCCACGAAAAGGTTCGGTGGAGTCGAGCGCGTCAAGGATGCGCAGTCCGCGCCCGACCGGATCGACCCCGAGGGCGGCGCACGCGACATCGATCACCGACACCGCAGGTTCACAGACCACGTCGAATTCAGCGCGGGCTCGTAGCAGTTCCACGGTACGTTCGGCCACGACCGGTGAACCGGGCACCGCGTACACCACTTCGCCGTTCGGCGACGAGGTCGCCAGTTGACAGAGGTCGTTCGCGATGCGCTCGTAGAGTTCGTCGAATGACGACGCTTCGTCGTACCACTGGTCGTAGCTCAGCACGTCGATCAACGCCGCGGCGGCGGGGTGCACGCGCGTACGCAGACGAACGACCGGCGACGCGATGATCAGGCTCATGGTGCGTTGGGTGATCAAACTTTGGTCACCCGGACCGAGACCGACGACGCGGACGATAGGTCGGGTCACTTATATTTTGAAGTGGACGCCGTCGTGAGGTTCGCCGAGGAATCCAGCGCATCGGTCGAGGACGGCAACGCCGCCACGAAGACCGACGGACCCGAGGTCGACGACGCGATGCCCCATCGTCCGAACGCCGGATTCACCCCCACAGCGCTCGCGTAGAGGATGCTTTCTTCCTCGGAACTCGCGGCGGTCGAGTTCAGCGACTGGATATCCGAGATCACCGCGGCGGCAGCCTGGTTGAACGGCGTGACCGTCTCTTTGGTCGGCGCAACGAACAATGCCATCTCGGTTCCGTTGCTTGAGACGTACTGGGGCGTCGTGGAGAACGTATCGAGCTTGGTCGTGCCCAGGTCCGCGCGCACGCTGGCGAATGACGAACTCGACGGGGCGTAACATCCGTACGCGCCACCCTTCGCACCGGAAGGGTCTGACGAGAACTGCTTGGCGAGTGCGGCGACCGACTCACCTTTTTCCTGTGCCGCGCTAAAGGCGCTCAACTGCGCCGGGGCGACCAGGGCAATACTCACGCACACCGCGTCATACGAGGACACGTGATTCGTGTAATACGTCTTGATCGAAGCGGTCGTCAACGGAATCGTGGTGTTGAGTTTGCCTACCAGATACGTCGACATCGCCTGTTCGCGGATTTCGGCGTTACGCATCTCGGCGGGCATCGCCGCCAGGGCCTGCGCGGCGGTACCGGGGCAGGTGTACTGCGCCGAGGAAGCGGCCTCGGTGAGTTCTCCCTCCAGCGAAGTCTCGCCCTGAGCAAGGGCCTGAGCGTTTGGCGTGTAGTGGAACGTCGTTCGCACGTAATCGGCGACCGAGATTCCCTCGATGCGAAGGTTCGCCCACGTCGCGGCGCTCGAGGCGCTGATCGTGTCGCCCCCGGCACCGGGCCCGAGGCTCGAGTGGCTGAGGGCGTCCAGATAGCACTGGAGCGTGGGGGTCTTGGCGATCGCGCCGAGTTCGGCGAGGAACGTCGAGTCCGAGACCCGATTGCCCGACACCGAGACCGCCGAGGTGGAAGTCGTCCAGCCGTAGAGACCGGCCCCGACCAGAGCGAGCACGATGAGGACGATGAGACGACGCACCGCTCCATGCTACCGAGTGCGAACTACTCGTCCGCCGACTCAGCGACCAACTCGCTCAGCAACCCCAGCAACGCACCCGGTGATGTTTCGCGCTCTTGTAGCTCCACTCGAAATTCTTTGGACCCTTCGTCGTACGCGCGTGAACCGTGTCGCCGGCGTACGCGTAGTTGTTGACTGAGCGACAAGACGAGCGGTCCCAGTCGCACGAAGGGCCGAGATCGTACGCCCACTTTCGCGGGCAAGACCGCCAGCGTGGTGACGCCCAATTTGATGCACCAGAGACGAAGTTCGCCGAGCTCGAGCAACCCTTTGGCGGCCGGGGGCAATGCGCCATAACGGTCGACCCATTCGTCGCGTAGGTCCGCGAGTTCTTCCAAGGTCGTCACGCTGGCCAGGTGACGATACGCCTCGAGACGGGCGTCGTCGGCCTCCACGTAATCCTTGGGCAAATGAGCCTCGCCGGGCACGTCGAGATTGACCGTGACCACGTCGGGTACGACGAATCCCTTGGCGTCGGCGACCGCCTCGGCGACCAACTGCACGTAGAGGTCGTAGCCCACCGCCGCCACCGGACCAGACTGGTCGTGGCCGAGCAGGTTGCCGGCGCCGCGGATCTCTAGGTCACGCATGGCAATCTTGAAGCCGCTGCCGAGCGCGGTGTTGTCGCCAATGGTGCGAAGGCGCTCATAGGCGGTCTCGCTCAACACCTTGTCGGTCGGATGAAAAAGGTACGCGTACGCGCGCTGGCCACTGCGACCCACGCGTCCGCGCAACTGGTGCATCTGTCCCAGGCCCAGGCGATCGGCGCGGTCGACAATGAGCGTGTTGACCGACGGAAGGTCGATCCCCGATTCAACGATGGTCGTGCAGACGAGTACGTCGTAGCGTCGCTCCCAGAAGTCGACCATCACGCGTTCGAGCGTTCCTTCGTCCATCTGTCCGTGCGCGATGGCGATTCGAGCGTCCGGCACCAGGTGCGACAGTCGTCGAGCGACTTCGTCGATGTCCGCGACTCGATTGTGCACGTAAAAGACCTGGCCCTCTCGCAACAATTCGCGACGAATCGCCTCGACGACCGCTGGTTCGCTGTACTCACCGACGTGCGTCAGGATGGGTCGGCGATCCGCGGGTGGTGTCGTCACCATCGAGAGATCGCGGATCCCCGCGAAAGCCATCTCCAAGGTGCGCGGGATCGGACTCGCGCTCAACGTGAGCACGTCGACTCCGAGCGACTTGGCCTTGATCGCCTCCTTGTGACCGACGCCAAAGCGCTGCTCCTCGTCCACCACCAGCAGACCGAGGTCCTTGAAGACGACCGTGTCGGATAACAAACGGTGCGTGCCAATCACCACGTCGATGGTGCCCTCCTTCAGTCCTTGGAGCGTCACCTTGGTCTCGGCGTCGTCGACGAATCGGCTGAGCAGTGCCACGCGCACCGGGAAACCCGCGTAGCGGTCGGTGAAGGTGGCGAAGTGCTGACTGGCGAGCAGTGTGGTCGGTACCAGGATGGCCGCCTGCTTGTTGTCCTGCACGGCCTTGAAGGCCGCTCGAATCGCAAGTTCGGTCTTGCCGAATCCCACGTCCGCGCACACCAACCGGTCCATAGGTCGTTCGAGTTCCATGTCCGCCTTGATGTCCTCCATCGCCAGGGCCTGATCCGCGGTCAGCGTGAACGCGAAGAGTTCTTCCATCTCGTGTTGCCAGGCCGTGTCGGGGCTGAAGGCGTGGCCCCGGGCGACGCTTCTCTGTCGGTAGAGGTCGACCAATTCTTGGGCGACAAGGAACGCCGCCGCGCGCGCCTTGGCTCTCGTCTTTTGCCATTCCGCGCCCCCCATGCGCGACAGCGCGGGCGAGTCCCCGCCGGAGTAAGGGGTCAAGGCTTCAATCTGCTCGGTCGGCCAGTAGCTACGGCCGTCCTTGAACTCGAGGATCAGGTAGTCACGCGTCGTGCCGTTGATGGCCCGCGTCGTCGTGCCCGAGAACTTCGCGACCCCGTGTTGACGGTGCACCACGTAACTACCTACGGCGAGATCATCGAAGAATCCGTCGACGTTGCGCGCCCTGGTGCGCGCGACGCGGTGCACGACCCGACGTCCGGTGAGGTCGCTCTCACTCCAGACCACGAGTTGGGGCACGTCGATGGTGAAGCCCGCCGGCAACGTGCTCTCGAGCACGCTCAGACGCACCTCGAGCACCTTGGCGGGATCCGTCGTCACTTCTAGGTCCTCCGCGCGGAGTTGATTGGCCATGCGCTCGACACCCGCCGCGTTCGAGGTGAGCACGACACCTCGGCGTTCGTTGCTCCAGGCGCGAACGTGTGCCGCAATGCGCGCGGGATCCGCCTGCACCACGGGCGGCGATCCCAGATTGAGGCCCGACACGCCCAGCGAACCGACCGTCGGCTCGAGGGCGACGTCCACTCGACCATCGAGCACGTCATGCCATTTCGCGTGCAGGAGCGGTACGGTCGAACTCGCCTGCCAGGTTGCCGCCACCGCGTCGGTGAGTTCTCGTTCCTCGTCGAGCAGCTCGCTCCAGCGCTGGCGCACGCGATCGGGTTCGACCACGAGCACTCGCACCTCGCTGATCTCATCTAACAGCGTGCGCGGTCGCTCGACGAAGAGCGACATCCATCCCTCCATGCCGTCGAACAGCTGACCGGTGGCGATTCGGTCGAACACCTCGCGACCCCACGGTTCACGCACGACGAGTTCCTCGCTTCGGCGCCGCGACGCCTCGCCGGGCACCCACTCGCGCGAGGACGCGATCACCGCCTCATCGAGGTCGCGAATCGAGCGCTGGTTCGCGATGTCGAACGAAGTGAGTCGCTCGACGTCGTCGCCGAAGAAGTCGAGACGGATCGGCTCGTGCGCCTGTGCAGCCCATACGTCGACGATGCCGCCACGAACCGCGAACTCGGCGCGGTGTTCGACCAGGTTCTCGCGCCGGTAGCCCATCGAGCCCAGCGCTTGGACGAATTGATCGCGGTCCAAACCGGCGCCTCGACGAACCACGATCGGGGCCACGAGGGCCTCGGGCGAAAGCAACTGACAAAGCGAACGCACCGACGTAACGACGACGCGCGGTCCGGTTCCTTCAGCCAAGCGCCAGCGCAGCAGCGAGCGACTGGCCATCACGGAACTGTCGGGACTGACGCGTTCGAGCGGGTGGGTGTCCCAACCCGGCCACAGCGCCACTTCATCGCCGGTGCCCAACAGCGATTCGAGCGCGTTGGCCAAGTGCTCGGCCTCGGTGGACGTCGCGGTCAGGGCGAGCAGGAACGGGACCTCGAGCGCGTAGGCGGCGACCGTCAGTGGCGTGGCGTACGAACTGGGATTAAAACCGCCCGCGGCGTTCTGGGCGCGCAGCGAGGGACCGACCAGTTCAAGGACGCGCCGTAGTCCGACCGGCTCAGTCACGCTAACCGTTCACCTGCCGCTGCGCTTCGGCGAAGTCGCCGTCGAGCAGCAGCTCGAGGGCGTCGGCCGCCGCCGCGACGTGCTCGAGGTGCGACTTCTGGCTCTTGCCCACGAGCGGGTGCAGGACGTAATCAGTGACCTGCTCCTTGCGCGCCGGTCGACCAATGCCGATGCGAAGCCGAGCGAAGTCGTTGGTGCCCACGACCTGGGCGACGGAGCGCAAGCCGTTGTGGCCCGCGAGGCCACCGCCAACGCGAAGCTGAAGACGACCTGGCTCGAGGTCCAACTCATCGTGCGCAATGACCAGGTGCGAAAGTTCCACCAGTGAGGTCCGCTTGAGTAACGGCGGGATCGCCGCACCGGACTCGTTCATGAACGTCGTCGGTACCGCGAGGGTGACGAGCCCTTGGCTGGTGGTGATCGTGGCACTCAGGCAACGTTGACGACTTTCGAGTTTGAGCGTCGCCGAACGTCGTTCGCACACCATTCGAACGGCGTCGCCACCCACGTTGTGGCGAGATCCGGCGTACTCGGATCCAGGATTGGCGAGACCGACGATGACCAGCGCGCTCTCGGCGCCGCTGCGGCCATGATTGCGTGAGCGCCGAAGCGCCACGGCGAACTACTCCGCGACTGGCTCGGTGCCGACCGCCGTCTTGGCGGCGACGGCAACACGACCGGCGCGAGTGGCCACCACCGTGAGCGAGGGATCGCCGGACGGCTCGACGCCCTGGGGCAGGATGACGTCTTGGATTCGAATCGAAGAGCCCACCTTCAGGTCCGAGATGTCTACGTCGATGTGGGTGGGAATCTGGTCAGGACGGGTCTTGATCTCCAGGCTGAACATCTGCTGGTCGACCTCCCAGTCGGCATGGCGAACCTCGACGGCGTCACCAACGAGGTGCAACGGCACTTCGGCGACGACGGGCTTGGTGGGGTCAATGACCTGGAAGTCAATGTGCGAGACGGTGCCACGAACCGGGTGACGCTGGATCTCGCGCGCCATGACGAGGAACTTCTTACCGTCGGCGTCAAGGTCGATCAGTGAGTTAAGACCCTGCTCGCCCGACATCGCGGTGCGAAAAGCCTTCGCGTTGACCGAAATCGCCAGCGAACTGACGTCGTGGCCGTAGACCACGGCGGGAATCGAACCAGAAGTGCGAAGGCGGCGCGCGTTGCGCGAGCCCCGCTCGCGGCTCGTCGACGCGCTCAACGTGACTGTAGACATAAGAATCCTCCAACGAATGGCTGGCGCCAAAGTGGGCCTCGCACAGGGTTCTCAGTCTAGCCCTTCGGGCCTTGAGGTCCCCGGGGCTAGAGCAGGTTCTCGCCGCCGAAGATCTCCGAGACCGAAGAATCCTCGAAAATCGCCGAAATTGCGTTCGCCACGAGCGAGGCGACCGAGAGGATCTCGAGCTTCTCGAATCGACGTTCCGGCCCCAGCGGCAAGGTATCGGTGACGATGACCCGACTGACCGGGGCGTTGAAGAGCCGATCGACCGCGGGCGGTGAGAAGACCGCGTGGGTCGCCATCACCCAGATCTCCTCGGCTCCGTGCGCCTTCAGAAGGTCGCACGCCGCCACGATGGTACCTGCGGTGTCGATCATGTCGTCGATCAGGACGCAGTGTCGCCCGCGTACGTCACCGACGATGTGGCGGGCCTCGGCGACGTTGGCCGTGCCACGTGGTCGAGTCTTGTGCACGAGCGCGAGGTCACAACCCAGATGCTGGGCGTAACGCTCGGCGACCTTCACTCGGCCCGCGTCGGGCGCGACGACGACGAGTTCACGCGGATCGGCGTTCGACTTGAGGTACTCCTCGAGCACGGGTGCGGCCACGAGGTGGTCGACCGGGATGTCGAAGAATCCCTGGATCTGGCCCGAATGGAAATCGACCGACAGGACCCGGTTCGCACCTGCGGTCTGGAGCATGTCCGCGATGAGTTTCGCGGTGATCGGCTCGCGGCCCGCCGACTTTCGATCCTGGCGGGCGTAGCCGTAATTGGGAATCACGGCCGTAATGCTCTTGGCGGAGGCTCGCTTGGCGGCGTCGATCATGATGAGTTGCTCCATCACCGCGCTGTTGACTGGTGATGAATGTGTTTGCACAATGAACACGTGCGCGCCACGAATGGATTCGTCGAAGCGGCAGTGAATCTCGCCGTTCGCGAATTCGCGGACGTTGGCCTCAGTGAGTTCAATGCCCAATTGCTTGGCGATATCTTGAGCGAGTTCGGGATGACAGGTCCCCGTCACGAGCACGAGACGGCGCTTTGCGAGGGACTCCACGGCGCCAGCGTACAAGGTCAAGGGACCTCGATACTTTAGAGGTGTTGAAATGGGGCCACGAACTCACCCGGGCCGACCTTGGCGCCGGGCGTGAGCACCACGTAAGAACTCACCCGGGCACCTTCGCCGACGTGCGCCCCGAGGGCCTCGACGCTTCCCACGACGGCACCTTCGCCCACGTATGAATCGGTCAAGAAGGCGTTCGGTCCGATCTGAGCGCCGCGTTCGATCACGCAGCGTCCCTTCAGCACCGTCCCGGGCAAGAGTGAGACATCGGGCTCGATCAGGACGTCCGCGTCGATGTAGGTGTGCGACGGGTGCCACATGGTGACCCCGCTCATCATCCATTGCTCGTTGATCCGTCTCCGCAGCACCGCTTCGGCGTCAGCCAACTGTGCGCGGTCATTAACGCCGGCGGCCTCGGCGGAGTCGTCGCACACCAGGGCGTTCGTCAGGTGACCGGTGTTGTGCAACTCCGCCACGAGATCGGTGAGGTAGTACTCGTTTTGCGAGTTCTGGCGGCCGATGCGGCGAAGGGCGGGACCCAGCAGGCTCTCGCGCACGACCATGATCGAGGTGTTGACCTCGTGAATCTCGCGCTGATCGTCGGTGGCGTCACACTCTTCGACAATGGCGGCAATCGAACCGTCCTTCGCGCGCACGACGCGCCCGTAGCCGTAGGGATCGTCAAGTTCGGCGCTCAGCACGGTCAGCGACGCCCCGCTCGCGCGGTGCTGAGCGAGGAGGTGGCCTACGGTGGCGTGACGCAAGAGCGGCGTGTCGCCGGGCACGATCAAGACGTCACCATCGGTGTCGCCCACTTCGCTGGCGACCGTCGACATCGCCACCGAAACCGCGTGACCGGTTCCCAACTGCTCTTCCTGCTCGACGAAAGTGAGGTGCGCGTCGTCGCGCGCACGCTGCTTCAACGAGGACTCGACCCAGGGTCCCGCGTGACCCACCACGACCACGGTCGCGACGATCTCGTCGTGCGCGAGGGCGTCGAGAACGTAGAGGACCATTGGTCGACCGCACAGGTGGTGCAGGGGCTTGGGTCTCGTAGAACGCATCCTCGTCCCTTCGCCGGCAGCAAGTACTACGGCGCAGGTAGGTCGGTTCACACTTCATCTCTACCATCTCGCCATCCCTTACGATTCGTGCGTGGCCGATTTCTCGTACGACGAGTTTTCACTTTTTCACGAGAACCTCCAGGAATGGAACCTCGACGTCCCCATTCCACCGGTGCGACGCTTCTACGTGGTCGTCGACGGTCTTCGCCAACTGAGCGGTCTCGCCTGGGGTGAGGGCGAACCCCAGATGACCCTCGTGCACGGCGGTGCCCAGAACGCCCACACCTTTGACACCGTCGCGTTGGCCTTGCAGCGACCGATCCTCGCACTCGACCTTCCGAGTCACGGGCATTCCGACGCCTCGCCCTTCGGATCGTCCGCGGTCGCCGGTCACGCTCGCGACGTCGCGAGCGCTCTGGATCAGTTGGCCCCGGGTCCCCACGCGCTCGTAGGCATGTCCTTGGGTGGTCTGGTCGCGCTAGTGGTGGCGAGCGATCGTCCCGACCTTGTCAGTTCGCTCACGCTCATTGACATCACGCCGGGGGTAAACGCACAAAAGGCGCAGCACATCACCGACTTCGTGAACGGTCCAAGTTCGTTCGACGACTTTGATTCGTTGCTTGCGCGCACGGTCGAGCACAACCCCACTCGTTCAATCTCGTCGCTGCGTCGAGGCATCTTGCACAACGCTCTCCAGCGCAGCGACGGCACGTGGGTCTGGCGCCACCAACAGCATCCCAAGGCTGCGCTCGTCGCCCCTGACGTGGGCGACCTCTGGAATCGACTCGGGGCCGTGACGATGCCCGTGACTCTGGTGCGCGCCATGGCGGCTGGCTCGGTGGTGGACGACGACGACGAGGCGGAACTGCGGCGCCGGCTACCGAACGCCCGAGTGGTTCGAGTCGAACACGCCGGCCACTCGATCCAAGGCGACCAGCCCCTCGAACTCGCGGCGATTCTGAGCCGCTTCGCGATTTAGTGATTCTGGCTGGCTGGCGGGGGAGGGCTCGAACCTCCAACCTACGGATTCAAAGTCCGGCGTTCTGCCAATTGAACTACCCGCCACTGCATGTACGGTAACAATCTTCACAGATTCTTAGCGAATGACTGGAGAAGGTTAATGACCACCAGCAACACTAGAGCCTGTACCGTCGTCCATAGAAAGCCCTACCGTGTCTAGCGTTCAATCACCCGCCTCCTACATCGCCATCGTCGACGACGATGGGGCCATTCGTACGGCCCTGGGTCGAGCCCTTCGCATGGAGAACTACGACGTCGAGCTTTTCGAGGACGGCACGAGTGCCCTGAAGTCGATCCAGTTGCGCGCGCCTGACGCCATCGTGCTGGACCTTCAACTACCCGACATCGACGGTCTCGAGATCTGTCGGCGGATTCGTCGCGCGGGCGACGCCACGCCGATCCTCATGCTCACCGCGCGTGACGCGGTGAACGACCGTGTCGAAGGACTCGACGTGGGAGCGGACGATTATCTGGTCAAGCCCTTCGACTTGGCCGAACTGCTCGCGCGACTGCGTGCGCTCTTGCGCCGCACCAGCGTCGCCGACGGCGACGACACCGTGCTGCGTTTCGAAGACCTCACCCTCAATCCCCAGACCCGCGAGGTCCAGCGCGGCGCACGAGCCATCGAACTCACCAAGATCGAGTTCGACCTCTTGGAGCTCTTCCTCCAACACCCCCGTCAGGTGCTCACCCGCGACCAGATCCTCGATCTCGTCTGGGGTTACAACTTCGACTCCGGTACGAATTCGCTCGCGGTCTACATTGGCTACCTACGTCGCAAACTGGAAGAGAAGAACGAAGCCCGCCTGATCCAGACCGTTCGTGGGGTTGGCTACGCGCTTCGCACGTCGTGACCTTTCGTAGCCGCGTCATCACCGCCACCGTCGCAGCCGCGGCGCTCGCGGTCGTCCTGGCGTGCTTCGCCTCGTTCTTGACGACGCGCAACGCGCTGTTCACCGCCGTCGACCAGTCACTGCTTCAATCTTCGCAGGGGCCCAACACCCTGCACGCCGACGAGGCCCACGTCACGGGTTCCTACACCGAGCTGGTCCTCGCCAACGGCCAGACCGTGCCCACGACGGGTGTACCCATCGACTCGGTCATCCGGACCTACGCCAAAGGCAAGAGCGGACATCTACTGCGCACCATCCAGATCGGCAATCAGTCGTACCGCGAATTGATCGTCGGATTGCCATCGGGTTCGGTCGTCAGTTGTACTAGTGCGACCGGACTGTGCCAAGTACCCTCCACCTCAGCGCAGCTGTTCGTCGTGAACGTGACGGGTCAAGAGAACGAACTGCGCAGCCTTGTGCGCACGTTGCTCGTCGTGGCGGCGAGCGGTCTCCTGCTCGCCCTCGCGATGGGTTGGCTTCTCGCGCGCGCCGCGTTGCGCCCCCTCGAGGAGGTCACCGACGAGATCGAGACGATCACCGAGACCAATGACATGCGTCATCGCCTCGAAGAGGGAGACGCCGACGAGCTCGGACGTCTGCGACGGGTCTTCAACCGCCTGCTGAGTTCCGTCGAGAGCAGCCAGACTTTGCAGCGCCAACTCGTACTCGACGCGAGTCACGAGCTGCGCACGCCGCTCACCTCACTGCGGACCAATGCTCAGGTCCTTTCGCGGGCCAACGAATTGAGTCCCGAAGACCTCACGCAGCTCACCAACGACATGGTGACCCAAGTCGATGAACTGGCCTCGCTCGTCACCGACCTCGGCGAACTCGCGCGGGGCGAGCGCAGCGAGGGCGCTGTCGTGTCACTGCGTCTTGACGAGTGCGTCGACGTGTGTGTGGACACGGCCCGCACCTACGCGCGCATCAAGGACATCACGATTGATTCCGAGGTCGAACCTTCGATGATTGAAGGACGCCGAGACCGTCTCGAGCGCGCCATCTCCAACCTGCTCACCAACGCGGTGAAGTTCACGCCGCACGGTGGACGAATCAAGGTCGCGTCATCGTCGGGCACGGTGAGCGTCAGTGACAGTGGTCCGGGCATCAATAACGCGGACATCCCCTTCGTCTTTGACCGTTTCTGGCGTTCTGCGTCATCACGCGCGCTTCCTGGCTCGGGTCTCGGACTTTCGATCGTGGCCCAGGTCGTCGCCGAATTTCATGGAACCGTCAGCGTCGCACGTGACGCGGAACTCGGTGGCGCGCGCTTCACCATCACCATTCCTTCAGGTCACAACGAAATCGACGAAGAATGACCGGACTCTTGCGAAGTTCTTAACCAAGCATTGCCGCCGCCTTAATCGTCTGTGGCAGGCTTGGAGCGTAGGAAAATAATGGCCCCCCACCAGCGAACCCCCCACCAACGCGACCGTCGATTCGCCCGAGTACGCCGCCTGACCCAGACCATCTTCATTGGTTCAGGCCTCGTGTCGGGACTCTTCGTCGCTTACGCCGCGAGCACCGCGAAGCCGGCCGTGACGGTCACGGTACCTTCGACCACGACGACCAACCCGACCACGACGACATCGGGCGGCACGACGAACAACACGACTACGACGGGCCACACGACGCCCACCAGCGTGCCGACCACCACGACGACGACGTGTTACAGCACCCCTTCAGGACACACCACGTGCAACTAGACCGCTCATGAATTTCGAGGTTTGGGGACTCAGTGGCTCACTCACCACCGAGCACGCACAACACGAGGGGGTGGCTCGCGAACGACTCTGGTACTGGCTTGACGCCGTCGACGCCGCGTGCAACCGCTTTCGCAGTGACAGCGAATTGACTCGATTGAACGACGTCCACGACGGACCCGTGGTGGTGAGCGAGACGTTCGCTCGATGCCTCGAGGCCGCCCTCGAGAGCGCCGATCTGACCGACGGACTCTGTGACCCGACGGTCCTTGAGTCGCTGCTCGCCCTCGGCTACGACCGTGACTTCGATGAACTGAGCCGCGTCGTTGTTCCAGTCCGCGCGCACCGACCGTCACCAGGCGTCGCGGCGATCACCTTCGAGCGCGAGGAACGCCGCCTCACGCTTCGCTCAGACTGCACGCTCGACCTCGGCGCGAGTGCCAAGGCGCTCGTTGCGGACTTGGTCGCCGACGACCTCGCTCAACTGGGCGGCGTCGTCGTCGAGATTGGCGGCGACGTAGCCCTGCGCGGCAACGGCCCCGGCGGACCCTGGGTCGTGGGCATCGCCGACCGCCTCGATATACGCGGCAACGAACCACGCGTCAGCCAAGGCGACGGCGGCATCGCGACCTCATCGCTGACGGTTCGCACGTGGAAGAGCCGGGGCGCCACACTCAATCACATCATTGATCCGCGCACCGGATACTGCGCGAGCGGCCCCTACGCGACTGTGACCGTGAGCGCCGCGAGCTGCGTCGTGGCCAACGCCTTCGCCACCGCGGCGCTGCTGTGGGGAGAAGAAGCGAGCTACCACATTGCCCAAGCGGGCTGGTCCGCGCGTCTCGTTCGTCTCGACGGTCGAGTCGAATTCGTGGGCGGTTGGCCCGAGGAGAAGTTGAGCGCATGATCGCGCTCGCCACTCCCTATCTTTGGTACACCACCAGGGCCACCGGCATCGTGGCGCTGATCTTGTTCACGCTGGTGGTCTCGCTCGGGACCCTGGTCGCAAATCGAATAGGCGGCACCATCGTCGGTCGCTTCGAGATCAACGAACTGCATCGTTCGCTTTCTATCGTCGCGATGATCTTCCTCGTGCTCCACATCCTCACCACGGTGCTCGACAACTACGTCTCAACGGGCCTCATCTCAGCCTTCATACCCATGACTTCGGCGTACAAAAGAGTCGCCATCACCTTCGGCGCGGTGGCCTTCGACCTGATCGTGGCGGTGTGGATCTCAAGTCTGTTAAAACTGCGCGTCGCCAACTCGACCTGGCGCTTCATCCACTGGTTCAGCTGGATCGGCTTCGCCACCGCGCTGGTGCACGCGTACATGTCGGGCACTGACGCGCGTTCCGGTGTGGGGCTCCTCCTCGTGGGCGCCTGCGGGGGTGTCGTGGTGCTCGCCGCTCTCTGGCGATTCATTGGACGACCCACGAGGGCGGCGGGTAGGACCGCGCTCTCCCCGCTCGCTCGCGTGAAGGCACCGACCAACAAGCGACCCGTTTCGCGACCCTTCGCTTCGAGCGCGCGTCCCACGAACAAGCGCGGGCGTTGAGCATGCGAGAGAACACCCTGCCGCGACTCATGTACGCCGCGGGACCACGACCACTCTCCCTCGCCCAGCACGAGGAGGTCTTCGCCAGCCCCCGTACCGCTGGTTCGCTGCTGGAAGAACTCGAGGCCTCGGGTCTCACGGGCCGAGGTGGGGCCGCCTTCCCTACGGCACGCAAGGCTCGCCTGATTCGAGAGCAACGTGGTCATAACAAGTTCGTCGTCGTCAACGCCATGGAGGGTGAACCGGCTTCGCACAAGGACCTTACGCTGCTCAGCACGCACCCGCACCTCGTACTCGACGGTGCCGAATACCTCGCGTCGATCGTCGGCGCCCAGAACATCGCAGTGTGCGTGGCTCGCGACAACCCGACGGTCGTGAATCACGTCGAACGCGCGCTGCACGAGCGCACCCGTCGCAGCCTGCGCGGACCAAAACTCGAAATGCATACGCCGCCATGGCGCTACGTCGCCGGCGAAGAATCCGCACTCGTGCACTGGCTCGACGATAACGAGTCCCTACCGCAGTTTCGGCCAACGCGCCCGCACGTATTACGTATCGGCCACGCGCCGGTGATCGTGGACAACGCCGAGACCTGCGCCAATATGGGACTCATCGGTCGCTACGGCGCGGCCTGGTTTCGCGGCGTCGGCACCGCCAACAGTCCTGGCAGTGCGCTCGTCTCGGTCACCGGCGCGGTGGAGCGCCCCACGGTGCTCGAAGTCGCGTTGGGTACGCCGCTTCGCGTCATCCTCAAGTCGGCGAGCGCCGATCCCGATCCCCAGGCGCTATTGCTCGGTGGCTACGGTGGCTCCTGGCTCGAGGGTTCGCACCTGGACCTGGGCTATTGCAACGAGGCGCTGGCCCCTCAGGGCGTGTCGACGGGCGCCGGAGTCATCGTGGTGCTGCCGCGAAGCGCGTGCGGCATCGTCGAGACGCTTCGCGTGGTGCGCTGGATGGCCAACGAGAGCGCGCGACAGTGCGGACCTTGCGCATTCGGTCTGCCCGCCATCGCCGAAGACCTGAATCACCTGGCTCATCCGTCACGTGATCCGCTCAGTGCCCACAAGCAACTCGAGGAGCGACTGGGCCAGATCGACGGTCACGGCGCGTGTCGGCACCCCGACGGCGTCGTGCGCTTCGTGCGTTCGGCCCTGGTGACGTTCGCCGAGGACTTCAGCCGCCACGCCAACGGTTTGGCCTGCGCGGGCTCGCGGGCCAACGTGCATTATTTGAGCGTGCCGCACCTCGAGCGCGAGGAGGAGTTGATATGGGAGTGAGACGCCGCGCGGGACTGTTCATCCTCCAGGTCAATCCCATCTTGTGCGACGGCTTTGGCCACTGCGGTGAACTAGCTCCCGAACTGGTCAAGATGGACGAGTGGGGTTACCCGATCATCAATCCCGAGCCGGTTCCCTTCACTAATACGGGGGCCCACGAGTCCGCGCGCTACGCCGAACGCGGCTGTCCTCGACAGGCCCTGCGCATACGCAAGATCAGCGACAAGTAGTCGATTGGCGAACCTTTTTGGGCGGCGCCGTTTATCGAGTAGTGTTCTACGAGCCATGGGATCACTAATCAAGAAGCGCCGCAAGCGCATGCGCAAGAAGAAGCACAAGAAGATGCTGAAGCGGACCCGCTTCCAGCGTCGCGCCGCCGGTAAATAGTCCTTTTCGACGCCTAGGCGGGCGTCGTGATGCTGTGGCGAAACCGTACCGTACCCTCGGGACCCGTGACGTCCCAGGCACTCGCCGGCCCCTCGACGTGGCCCGCGAGGAACATCGTCGAACCCGAGCCCGCGAGTTGGACCCCGTCGCCGTAGAGCGCGCGTAACCAGGCGAGGGTGCTCGCGAGCCTCGGCTCGACCGCGCAGGCCGCCGCCTCGAGGTCATTGGGTCCCCGTCTCGTCCTAGCGGATGGCCCCAGTTCGTCGAACGCGGCGTAGCAATCGCGCGTACTCACCGAGAATCCCGGCATCATCAAGGTCACCTCGCGGGCCTCGAAGGCGAGCGGCGTCACCCGCTCGCCTACTCCTTCGACGAGGGCGCGACCCCCGTGCTGACAGAACGGCACGTCGCCCCCGAGGCTCGCGGCCTGGTCGTCGCTCACCCCGCCGAAGAATCGCAATATCGCCGCCGCGTCCGCACTGCCACCGCCGAGACCGCCGCCGACGGGAATGTTCTTTTCAATCACGACGCCCGCGCGAATGTCGACGAGTTGAAGCGCGCGAGCGACGAGATTGGTCTCGTCCAGCGGTACCGGCGCGGCGTTCGCGAGCGCGACGTAGTCCTCGGCGAGATCGACGAGTAGCCGGTCGGCCAGGTCCAGCGTGGTCATCTCACTGCGCAACTCGTGCAGTCCGTCCCCACGCACGCCCGTGATCTCGAGATACCACGTGAGCTTCGCCGGCGCGATCAGTTCGATCATCGACTCGCCGCCAGTTGCGCGAACTCCTCGAGCGTCAACTCTTCGGGTCGACGCGTCGAGTCGAGGCCCGCGCGCTCGAACACGCCCTCGCTCGCCCAGCCCGCCAGGGAACGACGGAGCATCTTTCGCCGCTGCGCGAACGAGGTTCGAATCACTTCGAAGAGGGCGGCCTCGCTCACGACGTCGGGGTCCACTCGCACGCGTGCTCGACGCACGATCTCCACGAGCGCCGAGTCGACGTTGGGTTTGGGAAAGAAGACGTTGGGTGCCACCTTGCCGACGATCTTCGCGTCGGCGAAGTACTGGACGCGAAGCGACGCGGCACCGTACGCCTCGTCACGCGCGTGCGCGGCGAAACGCTCGCCGACCTCTTTTTGGACCATGACGAGCATGCGCGTGATGAGCGGTTGCGCTTCGAGCAGGTGCAGCACCAGCGGCGTGGCCACGTTGTAGGGCAGGTTCGCCACGACGACCGCCGGGTGTCCTTCGAGGATGGCGTCGTAGTCCGCCTCGAGCGCGTTGGCCTGATAGACCTCGACGCCCGCGGGTTCGACGACCGAACGCAAGGGCTCGAGCAGATACCGGTCGATCTCCATGGCCTTGACCCGCGCCCCGGTCTCGACGAGGGCGAGGGTCAGCGATCCCAGTCCCGCGCCGATCTCGAGCACGAGGTCGCCGCTTCCCACGCCCGCCAGACGCGCGATGCGACGCACCGTATTGGGGTCGACGACGAAGTTCTGACCCAGGGCGCGCGAAGGGCGAAGTCCGTGGGCTTCGAGCAGGGCGGTGAGCTGAGTGCGGGTGTGGGTCACCAAGAAACTTTGACATGGATGATGCCGCGCCACAGAGGTTCGAGTTGGGCGAACTGAGTCTCGGAGAGGTCCACGACGTGGTCGCCCCGCGACGCCTCATGGTCGGTCACCAAACAGACAATGGCGCGCCCGGTCGCCAGGTCGCGCACCACGAGCCGGGTACCGATGGGCAAGTACCACGTGGCGCACTGGCCCGGGATGTACGAGTACCAGGTCGCGATGCCGACGCGGTAGTCGTTGGCCCTCGACGGCTTCTTCAACGTAGTGGTGGTCGTGGGTGGCTTGGTTGTCGTGGTCGTGGGCGCGAGCGTCGTCGAAGTAGTCGTCGTCTCACCGGGGTAGGTGGTGGTGGTCGACGGCGGCGTCAAGGTGGTCGTCGTCGTCGAGGTGGTCGTCGTGATAGTGGTGACCTTCAAGATCACCGTCGCGTGCCAGGCGACGAGCGTTCCTGCTGCGGGTGCGACGCCGAGCACCTTGTTCCAGGTGTTGTTCGCGGCGCCGAGGCCCTGCGCGTTAAAAAAGATGTCCGCCGCGCCGAGAGCCGCCACTGCCTCGGCGCGGGTGTCACCCGCCACCTTGGGCACCGCGCGCTTCGGGTGGGGCACCGCGAGCGAGACCGTCAGGTGCATGAAGGAATGCCACTTGATCAGCGTCGCCGCGTAGGGGGTCTGTCCCACGACCGACTTCCACGTGCCGTTCGAGGCACCGGGGCCGCTCGTCGTGAAATACAGCTGGTAGGCCTTCATGATCGAATACACCTGGGTCCGACTGAGGCCAACCAGGTTGGGTGCGGGCAGGGGTTGGTGCACCACCCCCGCCGTGACGGTGAGCGACACGGTCGACCGGTACGCCACGAGCGTGCCCGGCGCGGGGTACTGGGCGATGACGCGCACCCACGTGCCGTTGTTGCTGCCGGTGCCGTGGGTCGCGAAGAAGAGCTGGTCGGCCGCCATGATCGCGAAGGTCTCGGCCCTCGTCTTTCCCACGACGTCGGGCATCCGAACCGGGGCGTGAGCCCCCGCGGCCTCCGACGAGGGGGCGAACGCCACCAGCGAGCCCATCACGAGCAAGGCTGCGGCAAAAAGGGACAGCGGGCGCCCAAGCGCGCGCTGCAGTACTTCCCTCAGATCTCCACCCTCCACCAGTTCACCCGGTCGATTCCAACTTCTCGTCCAACAACGCTACAAGGTGCGGCGACCCGTCGACCCCCCGACACGAGGAATTCGAAAACCCTCGTCAGGGTCTTTTTATCGCGCGGGCAGTGCGAAGAGGCGTGCGGTGTTCGCCGCCGTCGCCTCGCGCAACACTGCGGGGTCCTCGCCTCGCAGTTCGGCGAGGAACTCGCCCACCACCGCCACGTAGGCCGGTTCGTTCCCCGCGCCCCGGTGGGGTACGGGAGCGAGAAACGGGCTGTCCGTCTCGACGTGGAGGCGCTCGAGGGGCACCATTCGCGCGGCTTCGCGGACCGATTCGGCGTTCTTGAAAGTCACGATGCCCGAGACCGAGATGTCACAGCCGAGCGCGAGGCATCCCTCGGCATCGGCCGGGTCCCCGGTGAAGCAATGGATGACGGTGCGCGCCGGCACGCCCTCACTGGCCAGGATCGTGAACAGGTCGTCAAACGCGTCGCGAGCGTGGATCACCAGGGCGAGGTCAAGTTCGTGCGCGAGGCCGATCTGGGCGGCGAAGACCGCATGCTGCTCGGAGCGACCCGAGTGCTCGTAGTAGTAGTCGAGGCCACATTCGCCAATGCCCACCAGCTTCGCGTGGCCCGCGCGTGCGAGTTGCGCTACTGGATCGAGGCCGTCATTGGCGGCGTGAGGGTGCAATCCCACCGTGGCGTAGATCTCCACGGGGCTCGACATCGCGGTCATCGCGAGTGCTTCGCGCGACGTCTCTTCGCCGGTGCCGATGACCACGACCCGGTCCACCCCCGCCGCGTAGGCGCGCTCTAGCGTCGCTCGAGCGAGTTCGGCGTGATCACCGTCACTGAGGAACTGATCCTGCAGGTGACAATGCGCGTCGGTCCAGTTGGTCATTCTTCGCTCTTGATCCGAGGAAAGAGCGGCGCACCCTTCTCGATCAGACCCTCGCCACGGTACTGGCCCCAGACTCGCGCTGAGGCGAAGTCCCTGTCAGTTGGTGTACCCGCGAGCCCGATTCGCCGCCAGATCTCCTCACAGACCCCGGGCATCGCCGGCGACGCCAGCACCGCGACGAGGCGGATTGCCTCGAGCGCGTCACCCATCACGGCGTCGAGCGCCTCGCCGGGCTCCATCTTCCAGGGGGCATGGTGTTCCAAGTAGGCGTTGGTCGCTCCGATGAGCGACCAGGTCGCCTCGAGCGCGCTCTGGGGATTGAACGTCTGCCAACCCACGACGTTCGCCTCGAGCGCCTCTTCGGCGTGCGTGCGAAGGTTGCTGTCGGACTCGGGCGACGGTCCGCGCCCCCCACACTTCGCTGCCACCACCGTGCAGACCCGCGCGACGAGATTGCCGAGGTTGTTGGCGAGGTCGGTGTTGTAGCGGTGTGTCACGCCCTCGAGCGAGAACTCGCCGTCGTTACCGAGAGACGTCTCGCGCAACAGGTAGTAGCGCACGGGATCGACGCCGTATTCGTTGGTGAGCTCGATGGGCGCGATGTCGGTCAACTTCACGCCGCCTTCGGCCGCCATGGTCTTGGAGAGCTTCTTTCCCCCGATCAAGAGCCAACCATGCACGTGCACGTGCGACGGTGGTTCGAGGCCGGCGGCCATGCACATCGCCGGCCACCACACGCAGTGGAAGCGAATGATCTCCTTGCCAATGAGATGGTTCGAGTACGGCCACCACTTGGCCACTTCGGCCTCGTCGCGTCCGTAACCGATGGCCGTCAGGTAGTTGATCAACGCGTCGTACCAGACGTAAAAGACGTGCTCCTCGTCCCAGGGCACCTTCACGCCCCAGGAGATCGACGTGCGCGTGATCGAGATGTCGCGAAGTCCGCCCTTGATGAATGAGAGGGCCTCGTTGCGTTTCGTCTCGGGCGTCACGAACTCGGGGTGATCGGCGTAGTAGGCCACGAGACGGTCTTCGAACGCGCTCAGCTTGAAGAACCAGTTCTCCTCTTGCATATCGGTGAGCTCGCGGCCGTGGATGGGGCACTTGCCGTCGACGCTGGCCTCGAGCGTGTAGTAATCCTCACAACTCACGCAGTACAGGCCCCGGTAGACGTCCTTGTAGATGTAGCCGTTCTCGTAGATCGTGCCGAGGAACTTCTGCACGCTCTCGTGATGACGCGGTTCAGTCGTGCGTATGAAGTCGTCGTAACTGATGTTGAGCGCGTCCCACGCTTCGCGAAAACGTCGCGACGTCTGATCGGTCCATTCCTGGGGCTCGTGGCCGTTCTGGTGCGCGGCGTCAAAGACCTTCTGACCGTGCTCGTCGGTGCCGGTGAGGAACTTGGTCTCATCACCGAGCAGTCGGTGCCATCGCGCCAGGGCGTCGGCGTTGACCGTCGAGTACGCGCTTCCGACGTGAGGAGCGTCATTCGTGTAGTAGATCGGGGTGGTGATGTAGAAGCGACCCATCCATCAAGGGTACTAAGTCGTCACGCTTGTTCGGCTCGCAGTTCGAGTGCAATGCGGTACACCTCTCGCCGCGAGGTACCCAGATCGTTGGTCACGTTCGACACCGCGTCACGCACGCTAAGTCCGTGGGCCAATTGGTCGGCGATCGCGGAGCGCAATGTCATCTCGTCGAGTTCAGGCGCCGGCGCAGCGCCTTCGAGCACCACGACGATCTCGCCCACGACCTCACGCGAGGCGAACGTTCGTGCCAGGTCCTCGAGGGTGCCGCGCACGATCTCTTCGTGCAACTTGGTCATCTCGCGCGCCACGACCGCTCGGCGGGTGGGGAAATGCTCCGCCAACTCCTCGAGGGTCCTCGCGAGACGTTGGGGTGACTCGTAAAAGACGACGGTGCGAATCTCGCTGGCCCACAGGGCGTAGCGCTCTTCGCGCTCCCCGTGCTTACGCGCGACGAAGCCCTCCATGACGAACCGCTCGGTGTCCAGGCCACTCACGCTGAGCGCGGCGATCACCGCCGAGGGTCCGGGAGCCGTGGTCACGAGAAGTCCCGCGCCGGCGACCGCGGCCACGACGCGCCTACCCGGATCGCTGATGCCCGGCGTGCCCGCGTCGCTGATCAGCACCACCGTCTGGCCAGCGGAAACCCGCGCGACGACCGCTTCGCACTGGGCTGCCTCGTTGTGCTCGTGAAGCGACTCGAGTCGCGAACGCACCGCGATGCCGTGGGCGCTGAAGAGCTTGTTCGAATGGCGCGTGTCCTCGCAGTAGATCACGTCGGCACTCTCGAGCAGTTCGAGGGCGCGTCGAGAGATGTCACCCAGGTTTCCGAGCGGCGTCGCCACGACGACCAACTGTCCAGGTCCGTCGCCACCAGCCAGTTCCGGCACCTTCGTCTCCCGTTTCGCTATGTCAGTCACTCACCTACTAACATTGAAACCTATGTCGAAGCGGACCAATAAGCGCAAACTGCGCTCCAAGAAGAAGGCCAATCACGGCAAGAAGCCGAACTGCGGTCGCGGCTAACGCCTCTCCAGCACGCCGTCCCACGCAACACCGCGTTCCTTCAGTCGCTCGACGAGCACAGTCGGTGTGTCGCTGACGATGCCGTCCACCCCGAGATCGACCAGTCGGTCCATCTCGGGCACGTCATTGATCGTCCACACGTGCACCGCGATGCCGTACCGATGCGCCTCGGTGACGAACGTGTCGTCCACCACCGTCACGTCCCCGTAGGTCGCGGGCACCTGGAACGCCACGGCGGGCGGTACCACGGCCTCGCCCGGCGCGTGAATCGAGAAATAGAACGCCGCGGTCTCCTCGGTCGCCGCCGAGGTCGCCACGTCGGGCGCGACCCGACGAAACGCCCCGATCGCGTCGTCGCTGAACGAGGCCACGATCACCGAGTCCGTGCGCTCGAGGCGTCGTAGCTCGTCGTAGAGGAGCTGTTCGTAGGGTTCGACCTCGGGCGCGGTGCGCTTGATATCCAGGTTGAGCAGGACCCCGGGAAAGGCGCGGATCACCTCTTCGAGGGTCGCCACGGCGAAACCACGGTCTCCGGGGGCCTTGCCCCGGTGCACGTACGCGCTGTCATCGCGCCCCGGACTCACCGCTTCGCCGGCGATCCACCAGTAGGCGTTATCCATGTCGCGAAGTTCACCCAGCGTGAGCGAGGCGATCTCGCCGTGGTGGTTCGTCGTGCGGTCCACGGTCTCGTCGTGACAGACCACGACGACCCGGTCCTTGGTGGCGTGCACGTCGAGTTCGACTCCGGTGGCGCCGTGCGCGAGTGCTTGGCCGATCGCGAAGAGCGTCGACGAGGGGCCCTCGAACGCCCCACCTTGATGGGCGTAGGCAATGACCCGGCGCGAGGTCCAGACGCTCACGCGCTAGGTAGACCCTGGGGGTACAGCTTCAGGCGCATGCGGTGCTCCATGTAGAAGGCCAGACCCGGTACGAACCCCGCCCCCATCATCAAGAGCACGTAGCCAAGGTGCAGACGAGCCTTCAAGGCCAGTTGGAATGACATCACCAGATAGATCGGATAGAGCACGACCCCGTGACCGATGCCCACCACGTCCACGAACAAATGGATCTTGTGCCAGAACGAGAGATCGACCGAATGCAACAGCAACGTCAGACAGAGTATGAGCAACGTCGTACCCGTGATGAACGACATGATGCGGTAACGCTCAAACGCCTTGAGCACTAGTGACCCCAGAGCTTCTTCTTGGGCTCGCCCGCGAGGTCGGCGAGGTGATCGTTGTAGGCGGCGAGCGTCGGGTCCTCGGGTTCCTCGCTCTTCGCGCGCGCGGCGCGCGCCTCGGCGCGCATCTGCTCTTCGTACTCGCGTCGTGCGACTTCCTGGCTCGCGGTCACCTTTTCCATGTTGAGCATCGCGTACCAACCAAGGACACCCAGCACGGCGAAGCACGGCCACTCAATGGCGTACATGTAGCTGAGCGAGTTTCCCTGGACCGCGCGACTGACCTGCCACCACGCCGCCACGACGCACATCGCGACCCAAAAGAAGAGACAGAAATGCAGAACAATCGCTCTGCGAGAGAAATACTTCGACTTCACGAACCCATCCTACCGAAACTGAGAAAACTTTCATCTTCGTTAGAATGACCCAATGCCCTCGATGAACATGCAGCAGTTCTCCTGGCACCACCTAGACCAGTGGCACCTGGGTGTCGTGGGCATCATCTTGTTGCTCGGCGCGGGGACGGCCTACTTCACCGCGGCGCGACGGGTGCCGACCTGGCCCCGGTCCCGGTCCGTGTGGTTCTACCTGGGCCTGCTCGTCACCTTCCTCGCGACCCAGTCGGTGCTCGGGGTCTACGACATGGAGTACTTCAGCGCTCACATGATCCAGCACCTCGCGCTCATAATGGTCGCCGCCCCCTTCTTCGCCCTCGCCGCGCCGCTCGACCTCGCCTACGACGCCGGCGGGGCCGGCCTGCGCGCCGTCCTCGAAGGACGAGTCATGAAGGTCGTGACCCACCCGCTGTTCGGTTTCGCGGCGTACTTCGTCTTCATCCCGGTTACGCATCTGACCAACCTCATGAACCTGATGATGGAGCACGCCTGGATCCACCATCTCGAACAGATCGGCTTCCTCGTGGTGGGCTATCTCTTCTTTCGCGTTGCCTTCGGCCTCGAGCGAGGGGTCACGATCCATCCCGGGCTTCGCCTGGTCTACGTGATGGCGGCAGTGCCCGTCGACACCTTCACGGGCCTCGCGCTCGTCATGTCCTCGCGCGATCCGTTCTCGAGCTACGCCATGATGGCCCCCGTGGGCTCGTCGAGGTCTTGGATCATTTCCAACGTCCACCTGGGCGGGGCGATCATGTGGATCGGCGGGGACGCGTTGATGCTGCTCGCCTGCATCCCCATCGCGGTCGCGTGGGTGAAGTGGGAAACGGTGCGCACGCGCGAACTCGACGCGCAACTCGACGCTCAGGGGATCTGAAGACTTCAGGGATATAACGATTCAGGGGATCTGACCAGTTAGGGAACGGGCTAGAGCAAACCCGCTTCGAGGGCCAGGTCCTCGAGGTCGCCCTCGGGCCGCGCCCCCAGGTGCGTGATGATCTCTCCCGCACAGAGCGAACCGAGTTCGGCCGCCTCGACGGGGTCCGCCCCCAGGGCCAAACCGTAGAGGAAGCCACTGGCGAACATGTCACCCGCGCCGTTTTGGTCCACGACGTGCTCGACCTCGTGGGCGGGCACGCGCACCACCCCGGTCATGGTCGCCACGTCGGCCCCCTGGGCTCCGCGCGTTATCGCCGCCAACACTCCCAGTTCCGCGAGCGCCTCGAAGGCCTGCTCGAGGGTCGCGACCTGGAACAGAGCGAGGATCTCGGTCTCGTTGGCGAGCAGCACGTCGACGTCACTCGTGACCAAGTCGAGAAAGTCGCGCCGGTGACGGTCCACGCAAAACATGTCCGACAGAGAGAGCGCGACCATCGAATCGTGCTCGTGAGCGAAGTTGACGACCTTGCGAATCGCCTCCTTGGCGGGCGGCAAATCGAACAGGTAGCCCTCGACGTAGGTAATCTCGCTGCGCGCGATCAGCTTCTCCTTGACGTCCTCGACGCGCAGTTGATTGGACGCCCCCAGGTACGTGGCCATCGTGCGCTGGGCGTCGTCGGTGATAAAGACGTGACAGCGACCGGTCGCCCCCTCGTCGCTTCGCGCGATCGCGAGGTCCAGTTCGACGCCCAGTGATGCCAGGTCGTGGGTGAAGCGTTCGCCGAACTCGTCGGCGGCGACCTTGCCGATGTACCCGCAGGTCCCCCCGAGGGCGGCGATTCCCGCGATGGAGTTGGCGACCGAGCCGCCCGACATCTCTATGGTCGGGCCCATGGCCTCGTAGAAACGACTCAGTTGGTCCTCGCCAATAAGCGTCATGGAAGCCTTGACGAGTCCCAGGTCGCGAAAGACCTCATTGGAGTCGCGGGTGATGATGTCGAGCATCGCGTTGCCGATTCCCGTGACGGCGAGTCGATTCGGACCTGGCTTTACGCGCAACGAAACAGGAGTAGGGGGAAATGCCACTTAGCGAGCGTAGTTTCATTCGCTCTAAGGTTGCGACCTATGAGCACCTCTCCCAACCCCTACCGCCTCGAGCGCAACGTCGTACCGAGCGCGTACCGTATCTTCCTCTCGCCCGACCTGGAGGCAGCCACCTTCGCCGGACGCGTCGAGATCGACGTCGAGATCGCGTCGAGCGCGTCCTCAATCACACTGCACGCCATAGAACTGGCCCTCGGGGCCGCCTCGCTGAGCAGTGGGGCGACGACCTTTCGCTCGCACGAACCGGTGCTGGACGCCCAGTACGAGACCGCGACCTTCGACTTCGACCAGTCCCTGCCCGCCGGGTCCGCGACCATCGAGATCGCCTTCACGGGCGTCTTGAACGACCAGTTGCACGGCTTTTACCGCTCGACGTTCACCGACGCCCAAGGGGTCACCCACAACATCGCCACCACGCAGTTCGAGCACTCCGACGCGCGCCGAGCCTTTCCCTGCTGGGACGAACCATCCTTCAAGGCCACGTTCCAGGTAAACCTCACCGTGCCGAGCGAACTCGCGTCGTACTCGAACTCACCCGAGCTCACCAACACCGACCTGGGCAACGGTCAGCGCACGGTGAGTTACGCCCCTTCGATGAAGATGTCGACGTACCTGGTCGCCTTCATCGTCGGACCCTTCGAGCAGACCAAGGCACTGGACGTCGACGGGACGCCGCTGCGCATCGTTTATCCGATCGGCAAGGGACACCTCGCCGACCTGGCGCTCGAGGCGGGAGCGTTCTCGCTGCGATTCTTCGCCGAGTACTTCGACATTCCCTACCCCGGGGACAAGCTCGACATGGTCGCGATCCCGGACTTCGCCTTTGGCGCCATGGAGAACCTCGGGTGCATCACGTATCGCGAGACCGCCCTACTGGTCGACCCGGCCGGTGCGTCACTCGCCGAAATGCAGCGCGTCGCTGAGGTCGTCGCCCACGAGATCGCCCACATGTGGTTTGGCGACCTGGTCACGATGCAGTGGTGGGAGGGGATCTGGCTTAACGAGGCTTTCGCCACCTTCATGCAAGTCCTGTGCACCAATGCCTTTCGCCCGCAGTGGAAGATGTGGGTGAGCTTCGGGGTGGACCGTGACGCCGCCCTGCAGATCGACGGACTCCACTCGACGCGGCCCATTGAGTACGAGGTCATCTCGCCCGACGACACGCGCGGCATGTTCGATGTCCTCACCTACGAAAAGGGCGGCTCGGTACTACGCATGCTCGAGCAGTACCTGGGCGAGGAGACCTTTCGCGACGGCATCCGCCACTACCTGGTCAAGCACAGTTACGCCAATACCGTGACGACCGACCTGTGGGACGCGCTCGAAGAGACGTCCGGCCAACCCGTGCGCGCGATGATGAACACCTGGATCCTCCAGGGCGGCCACCCGCTGGTGACCCTCGAGAACGGCACGCTCAGCCAACAGCCCTTCGCCTACGGCAAGGCGCGCGGCGACAGTGCCATTGGCTCCTCGTGGCTCGTGCCCGTGCTCACGCGATCGCTTCAGGGCGGACCCACCAGTCGCCACCTCCTCGCGGACGCGCCGCTCAGCGTCAACGACGAACTACCGGTCGTGCTGAACGCGGGGGGATCGGGCGTGTTCCGCTCTCGCTACGGCCAGCGCGAACTCGAGGCACTCGCGAGCCACGTGGGCGAACTCGAAGAACTCGAGCGTGCAACGCTGTTGGCCGACAGCTGGGCCTCACTCTTGGCGGGCCAGATCAGCTTCGACGCATTCGTCGCGAGCGCGCGGGGCCTCGGCGACCAGGACGAGCCCAATCCCTGGGGCACGGTGGCGGTGGCGATGGACTACGCCCGGCGCGCGCTCGGCCCCGCGCAGCAACCGACGCTCGGCGCACTCGTGCGCGAGCTCTTCGGGCCCCAGTTCGCGCGACTCGGCTGGGACGCCAGGCCCGGCGAGAGTGACCTGACGCCCCAACTGCGCGCCATCGTGCTCGGCGCCCTGGGCACCGTGGGCGCCGACCAAGCAATACGCGAAGAGGCGGCGCGGCGCTTTGACGCCAACGACCTTGATGGCGACCTCGCGCGAACGATCCTTCGCGTCGTCGCCGAGCAGAATCGACCCGGCGACTACGACACGTTCCTCAAGCGCTACAAGGAGGCCGCGACGCCCCAGGAGGAGCAGCGCTACCTCTGGGGTCTGGCCGACTTCGCCGACGAGACGCTCGCCTTTAACGCCGCCGAGCGATGCTTCAACGAGTTCCGCAACCAAGACGGCGCCATCGTGCTCGGCATACTCTCGCGCAACGCCACGACGGGACCATCAGTGTGGCGCTTCTTCACGAGCCGCTGGCAGGAGGCGATCGATAAATTCCCCGCCAACACCTTGACGCGCTTGGTACTCGGCGTCCCCACGTTCATCAAGGACCCGATCTTCGCCGACCAGGTGGCGGCCTTTCACGAGAGCCACCCGATCAGCGGCGAGCAGCGCATCGTCGACCAGGCGATCGAACGGATGCGCGTAGGACTCACCTTCGCCTCCGCACTGCGCGCTCAGTTCTAGGACCTCGTCGTGAACGTCGGGGAGTTCGCGGGCATCTTCGCCCTGATGTTCCTGCTCGAGCTCCCGGACAAGACCATGGTCGCGACGATCGTGATGAGTACGCGCGCGCGGCCCTCGTCGATCGTGCTCGGGGCGTCGGCGGGCTTCATCGTCCAGATGGGGATCGCGGTCAGCGCGGGCGGACTCATCTCGTTGCTGCCGGTACACGCGAAAGACGCCGTCGTCGCGGCGCTCTTCCTCGGGGGCGCGGGCTACTTGCTGTTCGTCTCGGGACGCAAGGCCGAAGAGCAGGGCGAGCACGAGGCGACGCCCGAGCACGCCGCGACGCGGCTGCGCGAGATACTGACCGCCTTTGGCGTCATCTTCGTCGGCGAGTTCGGCGACCTCACCCAGATCCAGGCGGCAAACTTCTCGGCGAAGACCCACCGGCCCCTCGAGGTCTTCGTCGCGGCTTCGGCGGCGCTGGTGTGCGTCTCGTTCGTCGGTGCCTACGGGGGCCAACTGCTCCAGCGCGTGGTGCCGATCGCCAAGATCCGCGTCCTCGGGGGACTCGTCTTTCTCGGTCTGGGCGTCTACACCCTCGTGCAGTTGGCGACCTCGTGAGAAGCGACGACCTGCTCGCCTTCGCCGAGACGGTGAAGGGTTTCATGCCCCGCGCCGAGGGCCTCGCGCTCTATAACGCCGCGCTCGAGCAGGCGGCAGTGTTGCCCGCGACCTGGCTCGAGGTGGGCGCGTGGTGTGGCAAGTCCGCGGTCTACCTGGGCGCGGCCGCCGAGCAGCGCGGCGCAGTGCTCTACTCCCTCGACCACCACCACGGCAGCGAGGAGAACCAGGAGGGCTGGGAACACTTCGATCCCGACCTGGTCGACCCGTTCGACGGTCGACTCAACACTCTGTCCACCTGGCAACGCACGATCGCCCGGGCCCTCTTGGAGGACACGGTGATCGGTCTCGTGGGACCCTCGAGCGTCGTGGCCTCACACTTCGACCAGCCGCTCGACCTGCTCTTCATCGACGGCGGCCACGGGCGCGACGTCGCGTGGGCCGACTACGAGTCCTGGGCTCCCAAGGTGTTAGCGGGTGGACTTCTCATGATCCACGACGTCTTCGAGGACCCGAACGACGGCGGTCGACCCCCTTACGAGATCTACCTCGCCGCCCTGTCGAGTGGTCACTTCGAGGAGACCTCGCGCGAGGGTTCCCTGCGAGTCCTTCGTCGCCGCTAGGACATCGCGAGCGGACAACCTGGCTCGCGTAGGTCCATCCAGGCGCCGAGCTCGCCGTGGCGAAAGAGCCCCGACGCCTTGGACGACGAGCTGAGGGCGTCGGCGGCCAGGATGATCGCCGCCGCGGTGTACGAAGTCGTCTCTCGGTGCGGAAAGGTCAGCGCGTCGGGATAGGCGATCCCCGTCCAGTAGGCGCCGTCCTCGCGGCGGTGGCGACGGGTGTAGCTGAACAGGTCGAGCGCCTGGCTCGTGAGACCCAGCGCGTCCAGGGCGAGCACGCACTCGGCGGTCTCGGCGGCGGTGACCCAATCGTTGGTCGACACGCAGCGCACCCCGTAGCCGTCCATCACGTGACGCTCCCAGCCGTCGGCGATGCGCTTCTCGCCCGGCGCTCTTTCGAGCGCCCCGCTGAAGATCGGGTAGTACCAGTCCATCGCGAACTCGTTCTTGGGCGCGAAGGCGCCCGGGTGGTGCGCGACCGCGTGGCCGAGTCGGCCCGCGCACAACTCCCAGGTCGGCTTTTGGACGTCGAGACGCTCGCCCAACGCGACACCGCAACGAAGCGAGTGAAAGATCGACGACGAGCCCGTGAGCAGCGCGTAGGACTCAGGACGACCCAACGAATCGAGTGACCAGCGAATCGTGCCGTCGTCGAGTTGCCAGCGCAGCACGAAGTCGAGCGCGCGCTCGACGCACGGCCACATGACGCGCGCGAAGTCCAGGTCGTCGGTCGCGAGCAGGTAGTGGTAGACACCGGCCGCGACGTAGGCGCACACGTTGGTGTCCAGACGCGAATCCTTCACCGCGCCCGCCAGGTAGTAGTTGAACCAGCTCCCGTCGCCCAGTTGGGCTTTCGCCAGCCAGCGGTAGGCCGCGCGGGCCTCGTCGTGGTAACCCGTCACGGTGAGCGCCATCGCCGCTTCCACGTGGTTCCACGGATCGCAGTGACCGCCCTCGAACCACGGTATGGCGCCGCTCGGCTGTTGGAGTCGCGCGATTTGGCTCGCGCTGACGAGCAACTCCTCGGCACTCAAGAGACCGGGCACTTCGGGTAGCGACGTCGTGGTCGTCAAGGCTTGACCACGTAGACAATGATCGACTTGCCAATGAGCGGCGCCAGCATTGCTTCAGCCCATCGCGTTATCCGCGGGGCCTTCATGATGTCCCAGACGAGCAGGCGGTGGTAGTTCTTCACCCACCAGTGGTCCTCGTTGGTCGTGCCCACGAGGCACTTGAGCCACCAGTAGGGACTGTGCAGTCCGTGCGCGTAGTGGTGGCCGGTCACGCGCAGTCCCACCGAGCTCAGTCGCTGCTCGAGCACCGAGCGGCGGTAAATACGGATATGGCCGCCGGGGACGTTGTGGTATTCGTCGGACAACGCCCAGTTCACCAATTCGGGTAAGAAGCGCGGCACGGTGACGGCCATGGTGCCGCCCGATCGCAGCACCCGGGCGAACTCGCCCATCGCCCCGAGGTCACCGGGGATGTGTTCGAGCACCTCGGAGCAGATGACCCGGTCGAACGTCGCGTCGGGAAACGGCAGTGCCAGGGCGTCACCCTGGACGCACGCGGTGTGCAGACCTGAGGTTCGTAACTGACCCGCCTCGAGCATCGCGGCGAAGGTCGCCGCGACGCCTTCGACCTCGTCGCGTCCGGCGTCCAGGGCCACCACGTGAGCCCCCCGACGCGCCGCCTCGAAAGCGTGTCGCCCGAAGCCGCAACCCAGGTCGAGCACGGTGTCCCCTTCGCGCAGGCCCAACTGGTCGTAGTTCGCGGTCAGCATCAGTCGAAGACCATCGCCTCGGGCAGGGGCTGGTGACCCAGGATGGCCTCGTAACAGGCGGCCGTGCCGCGCGCGGTTACCTGCCAGGTGAAGCGCTCGATGACGCGTTGGCGGCCGTTGTCGCCCAGGCGCTGGCGCAATGTTGCGTCGTCGAGCAACGAGCGGATCGCCTCGACCAGGGCCTCGGGATTGTTCGGTTCAACGAGCAACCCGGTCTCGCCGCTTACGCCCACGACTTCGGGTAGGGCGCCACCGGTCGTCGCCACGACGGGCACCGCACAGCTCATGGCCTCGATGGCGGGAAGCGAGAAGCCCTCGTAGAGACTCGGCACGATGGCGACCTCGGCCTCACCGTAGAGGCGAGCGAGTGCGTCGTCACTGACCCCGGTGATGGTGGTGACGATGTCACCCAGACCGAGTCGTTCGATGGTCGCGGCGACGCGCCCCTTGGGATTGGGCTGGCCGATGACGATCAGGTCGATGTCGCGTTCGACGCGCAGCTTGGCGGTCGCCTCAAGCAGCGGGACCAGTCCCTTCATGGGTACGTCCGAACTTGACGTGACCATGAGCCGGCCCTTCTTCTTGACCACGTCGTCGTAGGGTCGAAAGACGCTCGCGTCCACGCCGACCGGCACCACGGTCAGACGATTCAACGGGACCCTCATCTGGGCGTTGATGTCAACCTTGGAGTTGTGCGAGACCGTGAGCACCGCCGGCAGTTGCTTGACGACGCGCACCTGCATGCGCAAGAACCCGAACCAACGTCGCGTCGTGTAGCGCTTCCACGCGGTCTCGGCGTGATCGAGGGCGATCGAACGGTCCACGGTAATCGGGTGGTGCAGGGTCTCGAGCAGTGGCCAACCCTCGCGGTGCAACTTTAAGATCCCCGGACCCATGCATTGGTTGTCGTGGATGATGTCGAAGTCCCCTCGACGTTCGGCGAGGATCTTCTCGATGCGCATTGAATAGGCGAGGGGTTCACCGAAGCCTCCCGTCATCATGACGGCGAACTCGGCCACGTCAGCGAGCGAGGTGAACTCCGAGCGCGCGGGTATTCGAAACGGGTCGGGGTCGCGATACAGGTCAAGGCCGCGCACGGCGGTGAAACCCACGCCCTCGTCCAACTCGGGCCAGGGCGGTCCGGCGAACACCTCGACACTGTGGCCGAGGTTCATGAGCTCGCGGGTCAGGTGTCGGGTGTAGACCCCTTGGCCCCCGCAGCGCGGGTTACCCCGGTAGATCAGGAAGGCGATACGTAATTTGCCTGGTTCGGCCGGTCGTGCGGGCCGGTGCTCGGGAATCGCGATGGCCTTGGAGCGAGCCCACGAGGCCCTGGTTTCGGCGATCGTCTGGGCGAGGGTGCGGGGCACGGGGTCAACTTTCGGGTTCAACAGAGTTCCCTATTCTCCCCTAATTTCACGGTTCGCACAAAACGCCCCGGGGACCTACTCGCCAGTAGAAGTACGCTGGCGACTTATGGACCTGACCTATCCCCCCGAAGCCGAGGCCTTTCGCCTCACGATCCGAGCCTGGCTCGAAGAGAACCTGCCCCAGGGCTGGTTCGAACCGGGTTTCTTCCAGAGCGAGGACGAGCGCAAGGACTTCAACCAGACCTGGACCGCGAAGCTCTTCGCCGGCGGGTGGATCTGCGCGGGTTGGCCCGTCGAATACGGCGGCAAGGGCCTCTCACTGCTCGAACAGGTCGTGCTCAACGAGGAGTTCGCCAGTGCGGGCGCGCCGATGCGCGCGGACTTCTTCGGCGACACGCTGGTGGGTCCGACGATCCTCCAGTGGGGCACCGAGGAGCAGAAGAGGGAGTTCATCCCGGGCATCCTCCAAGGAAAGATCGCCTGGTGTCAGGGCTTCTCCGAACCCAACTCTGGCAGCGACCTGGCGAGCCTGAAGACGAGTGCGGTGTTGGACGGCGACGAGTGGATCATCAACGGTCAAAAGGTCTGGACGACCCAGGCCCAACACGCCGACTACGTCTTCTTGATGTGTCGTACCGACCCCGACGCGCCCCAGCACGCGGGCATCAGCTACCTGCTGGTGCCGATGCGCCAAGCGGGTGTCGACGTTCGCCCCATCACCCAGGTCGACGGGTCCGCCGAGTTCAACGAGGTGTTCTTCACCAACGTGCGTTGCCCCAAGGGCAACGTCGTCGGCGGCGTCAACAACGGCTGGAAGGTCGCCATGACCACCCTGGGCTTCGAGCGCGGTTCGTCTTCGACGACTGGCCATCGCCGCTTCCTCAAGGAGTGGCAGATCATCGTCGACGAGGCCAAGCAACGAGAGAAGAACGCCGACCTGCGCGTGCGCGACAATCTGGTGCGAGCCTGGCAGAAGGTCAAGATCATGGAGATCAACGGGTATCGTTCGCTAACCGACTCGCTCAACAACACCCACGACGCGGCGCTGTTGGGCGCGTGCAACAAGATGTTCTGGTCCGAAGCGCACCGCGCCTCGATGGAACTGGCGATCAACATCTTGGGCATGGACGGTCAGATCCTCACCGGCCAGGGTGACGCCGAGAGTTCACTGCCCGGTATGGGCCGCGGTCGGGCCGACTACCCCGTGTCGGAACTCCAGGCGTCCTTCTTCTTCTCGCGTTCCGAGACGATCTGGGGCGGCACCGCTGAGATCCAGCGCAACATCATTGGCGAGCGGGCCCTGGGCCTGCCCAAAGAGCCAAAGCCTCAGGCCGTCTGAGTCGCGCGTAGTTCGGCGACGTTGCGCTCGTCGCGACGATGCGAGAACACGAGGCCGATACCGGTCGCCAGCGCCAACGCCGAGCCCACGGCGATGCCGACGCGCGGATTGGACCACGAGACGATCAGACCGACGAGCGGCGCCCCGATGGGCGTGGTGCCGAGGAACGCTATGGCGTAGAGACTCATGACGCGTCCGCGCATCTGCTGGCTCGAGTTGAGTTGCAGCGTCGCGTTGGCCGTGGCGATCAGGGCGATCGAGAACGCGCCGGTGGGCACGAGGGCGATCTCGGCCCAGAGCACGCTGGGCGCGAGCGCCACCAGCGTCATGAAGGTGCCAAAGCCCAGCACGAGCAAGGCGAGCATCTTGGGGGTGGGACGCGAGCGGTGCGCGACCACCAGACCCCCGATGACCGCCCCGGCGCCCATGGCGGCCATGAGCAGTCCGTAGTCCGCCGCGGAGTTCTGGTGGAAGGTCTGGCGCGTGAGCAACGGCAGGGTGACCGTGAAGTTGTAGGCGAAGGTCCCCACCACCGCGACCGCGATGATGACGTTGCGCAGCAATGGATTGTCACGCACGTAGCGAAGCCCGAGGCGAAGCTGACCCTTCTGGCGTTCGACGGTCTTCATTGGCAGGAACTCGCTCTTTCGCATCATCGCGAGCGCCACCAGCACCGCGGCGAAGGAAGCGGCGTTGGCGTAGAAGCAGTCGGCCGTGCCCACCACGGCGATGAAACCCGCGGCGATGCCCGGGCCGATGAGGCGACCGGCGTTCATCAGCACGCTGTTAAGGCTGACGGCGTTGGCGATAAGCTCGTGGCCGACCATTTCTTGGACGAATGCTTGGCGCGCGGGGTTGTCGAAGAGGTTCACCACGCCGAGCAACGCCGCGAGGAACATCACGGCCGCGAGGGTCGCGTGATGCGTACTCACCATCACCCCGAGCACGAGCGCGAGGATCGCCGCCGCGCTCTGGGTGCAGTACAGGATCCGGCGCTTCTCGCTGCGGTCGGCGATGAGCCCGCCGTAGGAGCCGAGCAGCAGCATCGGCACGTACTGCAACGCAATCACGAAGCCGAGGTCGATTGACGAACCGGTCAGCTGTAACACCAACCAGCCTTGGGCGACCGACTGCATCCAGGTCCCCGAGACCGAGATGAGCTGTCCCACGAAGTAGAGGCGGAAGTTGCGCACCGACAGCGCGGCGAAGGTCTTCGACGAGAAGCGTCGCGCCGCGCTCATCGTTCGTCCAACAAGTTCTCAAGGAAAGTGGCGGCCTCACGGGCTCGTCGTTGGTCGGCGAACGAGAGCGTCAGGAGCTTGCGCTCTATGAACTCCGCCTTCTTCTTTCGTATGGTGTCGAGTTCTCGTCGTCCCACGACCGTGAGCGACACCCGCGTGCAACGACGGTCCTCGGTGTCGAGGGTGCACGTGATAAGCCCTTGGCGTTGCATGTCGCGCACGAGCCGGGTTACCGAAGGAGGTTGGATGTGTTCGGCGAGCGCCAGGTCGCCGAGCGAAGGATTCTCGAGTTTGGCGATCGAGGCGAGCATCGACGCCTGGCCGGGTGACACGCCGTGGGGCGCGGTCCCGCGTAGTTTTCGATTCAGACGCGTCACGGCTCGACGCAATCGAGCGGCGGTCTCAGCGGTTGTCTCATCCATTAGTTCACCTAACTAAATAATAGCGCGACGGTCCTCTCCCGCGGCCGGAAATTTGGGCGAACCTAGAGCTGTCGGTACCGCGGCACGTAGCCGCCCGCACCGAGCGACATCGAGTCTTCGGGGTCGATCGTCTCGTCCACCCCGCCCACGACCTCGGTGACCCACGCCAGGCGGTCGGTGAGGATCCGCGTGACGCCACCTTGGAGCGTGTCCGACGAGATGGCGCAACTCGAGCACGCACCCTGAAGCTGGACCTCGACGACGCCGCTCTCCACGTCCGCGCGCACCAGCACCAGGTCGCCGCCGTCAGCCTGGACGGCGGGGCGCATCAGGTCGAGCAGCGCGTTCAGCGCCTTCAAACGGCTGGCGCGTTCTTGGTCGGAGAGTTCGGGCACCGGACCAGTCTGCCGTGAAATCGCTCATCCGTGACCTCCGGACGCTTTGGCTACCATTTTGCGATGACAACTCAACTTGACTGGCGACCCGACGACATCGACCTGTCGGACATGGAATTCTGGAAGCGCCCCTGGTCCGAGCGCGAGGCGGCCTTCGCCACCCTTCGTCGCGAACGGCCCATCTCCAAGTACGACGGCGTCGTCGTCGAGGGCTCGGCCATCGAGATCCCGCCCGGACCGGGCTACTACGCGCTCACGCGCCACCGCGACGTCGCCGAAGCCTCACGCCACCCCGAGATCTTCCTCTCGGGCCCCGGGGCGGTCTCCCAAATGGACTTGCCCCCCGAGATGGTCGAGTACTTCTCGGGCATGATCTCGACCGACAACCCCAAGCACAGCCGGTTGCGCCGAATAGTCTCGAACGCCTTTAATCCGCGCAACGTGCGCTCGATCGAAGAGTCGATCGACTTGGTGGCCGAGGCGACCATCACCCGCGCGCGCCAGGGCGGCACGGGTGACTTCGTCACCGACGTCGCTGCGCCTTTCCCCCTCGAGATCATCTGCACCATGATGGGCGTGCCGCCGAGCGAGTACGCCACAGTCCTGCGATCCTCGAACGTCATCCTCGCGATGGGTGACCCCGACGTCGTGCCCGCCGAAGCGGACCCGATCCTCGCGGTGCTCGAAGCCGGGGCGACCTTGACGGGCATCATGGAAGAGCTCGGCAAGTACCGCATCGACAATCCGATCGACGACATCACGAGTGCGCTCGTCAACGCCGAGATCGAGTCCGAGAAGCTCACCCAGCAAGAGCTCGCCTCGTTCTTCGTGCTGCTCGTGACCGCGGGCAACGAGACCACGCGCACCGCGATCGCCCACGCGCTGCACGCCCTGAGCGAGCACCCCGACCAGAAGGCGCGACTGATCGAGGACTACGAGGGTCTCGCCAAGACCGCAACCGACGAGATCGTGCGTTGGGCCTCGCCGGTGATCTGGATGCGGCGCACCCTCGCGCGCGACCACTCACTCTCGGGTTTCGAGTTCAAGGAGGGTGAGAAGGTACTGCTCATGTACAACTCAGCCAACCGCGACGAGGAGGCCTTCGAAGACCCCGACGTCTTTGACGTGGGACGCCACCCCAACGACCACTTCGGTTTCGGGGCTCCGGGTCCGCACTTCTGCCTGGGCGCCCACCTGGCGCGACGCGAGATCACCGTGATGTGGCGAAAACTGCTCGCCGAGACACCGAGCATCCACTCGACCGACGCGCCCGCACAGTTGGCGTCCAGCTTCGTCAACGGCATCAAGCGGCTTCCCTACGCCTTTTGAGACCTTTCGGCGACCGCCTCGTCGAAGGCTCGAAGGGCCCGCGGCCCCCAAACGGTGCCCGGACCGCCGTTCATCGCTATCGCCACGCCAATGGCTTCGGCGAGTTGCTGGCGCGTCACCGCTTGCTGGACCGCTCCCCTCGTGTGCGCGACGATGCAACCGTCGCATTCACGGGTGATCGCGATCACGGTCGCGAGCAGTTCCTTTACGCCGCGCGTCAGTTCCCCCTCGCGCATCGCCGCCGCGGCCGTCTCGGCGTGGCCTTTTAGGACGTCGGGAATCAACTCTCGAAGATCCTGGGCCGGTTGGCGCAGTTCCTCGCGAATAGTGTGCATGCTCTCCATGGTCACCTCCAAGGTGCATCGTAGCGACGGACACTCGGGCTTTCCTACTCGTAGGTAAATCGTGGACCGTTCCCTAGGATGATTTCGTGAGCGCCATCGACGACCTGCTGGCGAGGAACCGCGAGTACGTCGCTCGTCACGGTCATCGCGAACTACCCACCGAACCCCAGTTGCACTTGGCGGTCCTGACGTGCATGGACTCGCGACTCGACCTCTTTGGCGCACTCGGGCTCGACCTCGGCCAGGTCCACCTGATCCGCAACGCGGGCGGCATCGCGACCGACGACGCCGTTCGCTCGTTGCTGCTCAGCCAACGTCTGCTGGGGACCCGCTCGGTCATGGTCATCCACCACACGCGTTGCGGACTCGAGGCCTTCGAAGAGGAATCGCTCCAGCTCGACCTCGAACGAGAGTACGGCGTACGGCCTCCCTTTCGCCTGGGCGCCTACAGGGACGTCGACGCCGACGTGCGCGACACGGTGCGCAAGTTGCGCTCGAGCATCTTTTTGCTCGACACCGAGATCCGCGGCTTCGTCTTCAGCGTGGACGACGGCGACCTGCGCGAGGTCTCAGTCAAGAAGTAGCTTCTTGAAGCCCTGGCTCGTCAGGCTGAACCCGCGAGCGACGTAGAAACGGTGCGCGTCGACGCGCACGTTGCGGCTCGTGAGCTGCACGCGATAACAGCCCGCGTCGCGCGCGATCATCTCGGCGTAATCGAGTAGTAGTGCGCCGATTCCTTGACCTCGGTGGTCGCTTCGCACGTGCACGCTCTCGAGTTCACAGCACGACCTTCCCGCGTGTTGAAAATGCGTGAAGACGATCACCTGACACACGCCCACCACTTCGCCGTCAACCTCGGCGACCAGCACGTCGCCGCGTTGCGCTCGCGTGTCTTGCACGGCCTGCCAATAGTCCTCGAGGTGCGCGGGGTCCTCGTGGGCGGGATTGAGTGCGCCCGCCTGGATGATCGAGATGGCCATCTCGAGATCCTCGAAGGCAATGGGTCGGATGACGGTGGGCATCTACGGGCGCGGATCGATCGGTGTCATCACACCCACACTCGCTTCGACCGCCTCGGCCGCGTCCAGACACAGGTCCTCGCGAAAGAGGTCACCGATGATCTGCGCGCCAGTGGCAAAGCCGTTCGCCACGCCCGTCGGCACGCAGGCGGCAGGAAGGCCCAGCAGATTGGCGGGCATCACGAAGCGGAACAACTCGACGACTTTCATGGCCGAGTCCTTGCTCTCGATGTCAAAGCCGTGCGCGAAGGGGGGCTGGGTCCAGGTAGGGCCCACGACCAGCGGGTAGACGTCCATGAACTTTCGCCAGGCGCGCGCGATGGTGAAGCGCGCCTGGTGCATGCGTTGCAGCGACTCAGCGGTGGCGGGTGGAAACCCGATGTCGGTGAGTTCGAGGAACTTCTTGCCGCCGTCACCGATCACCGACAACAACAAGTCTTCGTCGACCTTGAGGCTGGACCAGATCAGTTCGGCCCACGACAGGTACGACTCGACGAGCATCGGTGGCTCGATCTCGTCCACCTCGTAACCGGCGGCTTCGAGGGCGCGACCCGCCACTCGCACGCCCTCGGCGACCTGGGGGTCAGTCGTACCGCCCGCGGGAGTAGGGACGAGCGCGACCTTTCGCGGTGCGGCCGGTCCGCGCAACGGCGCCCATAGCGTCAACGGGTCTCGGGGGTCGGCGCCCATCACGACTTCAAGACCGGTTCGCACGTCGCCGACGTGTCGAGCCAACACGCCCTGCACGAGCATAAGTTGACTGCTGAGCGGCATCTCGATCAACGCCGAGTCGTTGATCTGAGCGACGCGGCCTCGCGAAGGTTTGATCGAGCTGATCCCACACGCGTAGGCCGGATTGCGCAACGAACCGCCGATGTCGTTACCCAGACCAATCGGACTCATCCCCGATGCGATGGCGCACGCCTCGCCGCCCGATGAACCACCGACGGTGTAACCGCGGCGCCATGGATTGTGCGTTGAACCGTAGAGCGAAGACTCGGTGTTTATGCGCAGCCCGAGGTCGGGCATGTTCGTGCGCGCGAGCATCACGCCACCGGCCCCCCGCATGCGCTCGACGCTCGGCGAGTCGGTGGTGGCCATCAGGTCCTTCAGGGCCACCGTGCCCTCATTCGTGGTGTAAGTCGCCACGTCGATGTTGACCTTGACCGAGAACGGCACGCCGTGCAACGCGCCGAGCGGTGCGCCGGCCTTTAACTTCGCGTCGGCTCGGTCGGCCTCGCGTCGCACCTCGTCGGGACGGACTTCGACCACGGCGTTCAGCTCGCCGTTCACGACCTCGATGCGCGCTAGGTGGGCTTCGACGACCTCGCGCGAGGTGGTCTCACCGTCGCGGATCTTCTTGGCCAGTGACGTCGCCGACTCTTGCCATAACTCGTTGCCCATGTCGCCCCCAAAAACTCGTCTTGGAAGGTAGTTTGCCACGCCCGCGCGGGGCGTGATCAGCCGAATCGACCGAGGGTGTAATCGAGGGTGCGCGGGTCGTTGGGGTTGTTGAAGATCTTTTCGGTGGTGTCGAATTCGATGAGTTCACCTGCCCGGTCCTCACCCATGAGCAGGAACGCGCAGTCGTCCGAGATCCGAGCGGCCTGCTGCATATTGTGCGTCACGATCACGATCGTGACGCGCTCTTTCAAGGTGGTCATGAGCTCTTCGATCTTCAGCGTGGCGATGGGGTCGAGCGCCGACGTGGGCTCGTCCATCAAGAGGACCTCGGGGTCCATGGCGAGGGCGCGAGCGATGCATAGCCGCTGCTGCTCGCCGCCCGAGAGGTTTGACGCGGCGACCTTGAGGCGCGTCTCGACGCTGTCCCAGAGGGCCGCCGAACGAAGTGAAGTTTCGGCCGCCTCGTCGAGCAGCGACTTCTTCTTGATGCCGTTGAAGCGAAGTCCCGAGACGACGTTGTCGTAGATCGACATCGTGGGAAAGGGGTTCGGGCGCTGGAAGACCATGCCGACGCGCGTGCGCAGTTCGGTCACGGTCACGTCACCGCGATAGATGTCGGTGCCCTCGAGCAGGATCTGACCCGATACCTTGGCACCGGGGGTGAGGTCGTGCAAGCGGTTAAGGGCGCGCAGCAACGTCGTCTTGCCCGAACCCGAGGGACCGATGAGACTCGTCACGCGGTTCTTGGCGATGTCGAACGTGGCGTCACGCACGGCGACGCGACCGTTAAAGGACACCGCGACATCCTTTAGCTGCATCGCACTGTGGCCCGGCACGCGTTCGATGACGGCTTGCTGGTTGGTCGCTTGCGTTTCGGACATGATTTTCTCCATTAGTTACTCACCCTTTGCTTCCTCGAGGCCCAGATTCGAGCCGTAAGACTTAAAACGAATACGAACGCGACGAGCAGCAGCGCGGCTCCCCACACCTGGGCGCGCTGGCTGGGCCACTCGGACTTGGCGTTCTCGTAGATCGACAGGGGCAACGCCGAGACGGGATTGAGCGGTTGCCACGAGTTGAGGTAGCCGCCCCCGATGACCAAGAGGACGGGCGCCGTCTCGCCGATCGCGCGCGAGATTGCCAGGATCGAACCGGTCACGATCCCCGTGAGGGCCGAAGGCAACACGATGCGAAGCGACACCTTGTGGGGTTTGGCGCCCAGCGCCAGTCCCGCCTCGCGAAGGGTGTTGGGCACGTTCAAGACGGCGATCTCGGTCGAGAGCACGATCACCGGCAGCATCAGCACCGCGAGCGCGAACGATCCGGCGATCGCGGAGAATCCAACGTGCAGGTCCTGGAGGACGAAGGAGAAGGCGAACAACCCCATGAGGATCGACGGCGCGCCGGCCATGGTCTGAGCGATGATGCGAAGTGCGCCGGCGAACTTCGATGTCGACTCGGCGAGAAAGACGCCGACAAGGACACCGATCGGGATCGCCATGACGGCCGCGTAGACGTTGAGCGCGATGCTGCCGATGATGGCGTTCGACAGTCCGCCCGTGGCGTTGGGGGCGATGAGCGTCGGGGTGGCGGGAACCTTCGTGAAGAACGCTCCCGTCAACTGCGGAGCACCACGCTGGATCAATTGCCACAGCAGCAGCACGAGGGGCACCGCCGCGATGGCCAGGGCGAGCGCGCACAGGCTGGTCATGATTCGTGATATCAAGAGGCGTCGCGCCCGTGCGGCGTGCGAGACGCGGCGGATCTCCTCGCGCATGGACTGGCCGATTTCGATGGGCTCGTCAAGTTGGGTGAGGTCGTTCATACCTTGGCCAGGACCTTGCGTTGACGGCTGACGAGCCAGCGACTGACGAGCGAGAGGCTGAAGCTCAGAAGCATCAAGAGCACGCCGAGCGCCATCAGCGCCGAGATCTCGTTGCCCTGAGCCTCGCCGAACTCGGTGGCGATCCACGACGCGATGGACGTGCCGGGATCGAGCAGGTGGAACTGCACCTTGGCGACGCCACCGGCGATCAGCGCCACGGCGACCGTCTCACCGGTCGCGCGAGCGAGAGCGAGGAACGTCGCGCCGAACAGCCCGATGCGCGACGTGGGCAGTACCACTTTGCGGATGACCTGCCAGCGGGTCGCGCCGAGCGAGAGGCTCGCTTCAATGAGGTCCTGGGGTACGACGGCGATCACCTCGCGACTGATCGCCACGAAAGTCGGCAGGATCATGACGCCCAAGACAATCGCCGCCAACAGCAGCGACGGCCCGTACTGCTGGCTGGGATCGCCGAACAGCGTGCGCGCGAACGGCCAGGAGTTTAACCAGGGGTCGACCGACTTGTACATCCACGGCGCGAGGACCAGGTAGCCCCAGAGGCCGTAGACGATGCTCGGAACCGCGGCGAGCAGTTCGACCAGCGTGGCGACGATGTTACGCAGGCGTCGGGGTATGAAAAAGACGATGGAGATCGAGGTGCCGAGCCCGATCAGGACGGCGATCACCAGAGCGATCAGCGACGTCTCGAGGGTTCCCACGATCATGGCGAGTCCGCCAAAGGGACCGGTGGGTGACTGCCACCCGCTGCCGGTGATGACCGTGGCGGGGTGGTGCAACCAGGTCGGCAACGACTTCTGGAGGATCGAGCCCACGAAGCCGACCGACACCGCGGCAAACACGACGCATGCCGCGAGCAAGACGTAGTGGTACCACGTGCGCGAGGTGGTGGAGGAGCCGAACTCCTCCACCACCTGGCCGTGTATTGCTAGGTCGGAGACCGATTCTTCAATCATGCGTTACTGAACTCTTCTCCTGACCTAGTTGCTCGTTACGACGCTGCTACGACGCCTGGTTCAACAGAACCGTGCCGTTGTAGGTGACCTGCTGCAACTGCGCGCGAGCGTACGCCTGGACCGCGGCGGGCAGGGGCACGTAACCCTCGCCCTGAGCGATCCCCCGGTTCTGGGCGTAGTGCGTCTCCCAGTCGAGGTACTTCACGACGGCTTCGCCGGTCGCCTCATTCGGCTGAGCCTTCAGAACGAGAGCCCAGCTGTAGGTAGCGAACGGCCACACGTTGTTGCCGGGCTCGTTCACGATCGAGAAGCTGTCGGGGGTGATGTGCGTACCGGCCGCGGAAGCCGCGTTGGCGATCTCGGCCAAGGTCGGCTGGAGCCACTGACCGTTCTTGTCCTGCAGCGAAGCCGTCTGAATGGCGTCGTTGCCCGGGATGAGCACGTAGCTGTACTCGACGTAACCAATCGATCCCAGGGTGTTGACGATGTCCTGGGCCAAGGCCGCGTTGTTCGCAGCGGCCAGGACGTTGGTGGCACCCCACGCTGCGCCAGTGCCTTCCATGACGTTGCCACTGGCATTCTGGGTCGCGTTACCGGCCTGGTGCAACCAGTCGGTGAAGGCGTAGGTCGTGCCCGAACTCGCGCCACGGTAGATGACCTTGATCGTGTCACGCGACTCGTTATTGGTGCCGAGGGCCGCGAGTGCCTTACCAACGCCCGAGCTCGCACCACCGTTGGTCGCCACGATCGTCGGGTCCGACCACTGCGTGACCGTGCCGTTGTAGATGGCGGCGACTTCGGCTGCGGTCAACTTGACGTTGTCAAATCCCGCACCGAGGTTGTAACCAACCACGCCGCCACCCAGGATGTAGGGCACTTGGGCGTAGTTTGCCTCGGTCGCGCCACTGGGTAGCGTGCCCGCCGTGGGCGTCATGGGCTGGTCGGAGAAGCCGATGTTGACCGATCCGTTCGTGATGTCGGTGCGTCCGGTGCCCGAACCCGCGGCCGGGTAGGAACTGAACGAGACTTTGCCACCGGCGCTGTAGGCGCTCGAGCCACTCGTTGTGGCGCCCACTTCGGGTGCGTCAAAGGATGAACCGTTGATCGCTAATGAAGCGGTGCCGGGAACATTGAGGTCCGTGTCGCCGGCGATACCCGTGCCCTGGAGACTCGGCTTGGTCACCGTGAAACCCTTCGGGCAGGCCTTCGTGGTAACCCGAGCGGTCTTCAGTGCCGTAGCGGTCAACTCGTAACAAGTGTGCGGTTTGACTTTGGGTTTGGCTGTAGCTGCGGCGGGCAAACTGACCACCGCGAGCAGACCAGCGACGGTCAGCGTCGCTGCCGTCATTGACCTGAGTGTCTTATTCATTCTGAACTTTCCTCCTAAAGAAAGTGATTCGTTGATGGCTAAGTGAACTGCGAACGACCTACGCCGTGAGCGAATCTTTTTGCCATAGACGAACTTAGGAATGGAAAGTGAACGGGGCGTGACGCCCGCGAAGGTTCAAAGTGAAATGTTGAGGAAGTTCTGAAACCTAGCGAATCAGGGGATTCTCAGTCACAACAGCTGTCGCGCCACCCGCAGGACCCGCACCGGAAATGGGCGTGCTCGGCGCCGAGGACCGACCCACACAGCGGACACTCCTCGAAGGTGGCGAAGCGACTGGTGCGCTCGGCTTCGAGTCGCGAACTCTCGCCATTCGCGAGGGTTTGGGCGTCGTCCATCGAGCAATTATGGATGCTCAGCCTCTTCGGGTCGTCGATGGTCGTGGTGGATTAATAATTTGTCGCGAATCTGGCCTAAAGTACCCATGGGGGAACGTTCTCGTTCAAGGCAGGCTTTGATGCGCATAGGTGTTCTTACCGCTGGTGGCGATGCGCCTGGTCTGAACGCGGCGATCCGCGGGCTGGGCATGATGGCCTTTCGCGACGGGCACGAATTAATAGGCATCGCTAACGGCTGGGCCGGGCTCGCGGGCGATTACTCGGGACGGGCGCTCGCCCCCGAAGAACTGAGCGGCATCGTCGGACAGGGCGGCACCCTGCTCGGCACGGCTCGCTACAACCTCGACGACCCCAAGGGCGGACGTGAACGGGTCCTCGACGCGCTGGGCCGACACCTCGACGCCCTCGTCGCCATCGGCGGCGACGGCACCCAGCAGATCTCCAATTGGCTGGCCGAGCGCGGCGCGCCGGTCATCGGCGTACCCAAGACCCTGGACAACGACCTGGTGGGTACGGACTACTGCATTGGCTTTGACACTGCGGTGAGCATCGTGGCCGAATCCCTCGACCGGTTGTACACGACCGCCGCCTCACACCACCGGGTGATGGTGGTCGAGACCATGGGACGAGCGACGGGCTGGGTCGCGGCGATGGGGGGCCTCGCGGGCGGCGCGGACCTTATTGTCATTCCAGAATTCCCCCTCACCATGGATCAGATCATCGCGCACTTGGTGAAGCGGCGCAGTTCGAACAACGCGTTCTCAATCGTCGTCGTGGCCGAGGGCATCAACCTCGAGACGCTTGGCTGTGCGGTGCACGACGAGGTCTCCACCGAGGGCATCGGCGGCGTGCGACTCGCCACGAGGGGCGTCGGCCAATTCGTCGCCGCCCAGATTGACGCCCACGGTGGCTTCGAAGTTCGCACGACGGTTCTCGGGCACCTCCAACGCGGGGGAAGTCCTAGTGCCTACGACCGTATCTGGGCCACGCGCGTCGGCGCCGCCGCCTACGACGCGGTGGTCGCGGGCAAGTTCGGCATGATCCCGGTCGTCCAGGGCAACCAAGTCGAACTCGCGCCACTCTCCACGGTCGCCACGGGCCAGCGCAAGGTTCCGCGCGAGCTCTACGACCTGTGCGCCGCGTTCTTCTAGAAGGAACCAGTTCCTAGATCGGTCCAAGTTTCCCGACCCGGTAGTGCTTGCGGCACAACACCTGGTAGTGCACGACACCGCGCACGACGTCACCGGTCACGAACTGGTTGCCCTCGCGCGCCACGACCCCGTTGACGATCCTCGCGTTGCAGCGACCTTTGGCGCCGCACCAACACGATGAGGTGAGGGGAAGTTCGTGGGCCCAGTCGGCGATGGCGAACAGCCGTGCCGAACCGGGGAACACGTTGAGGAGAAAATCCGCCGAGAGTCCAAAGGCGTGCACGTCGATCTGGTCGTCGTCGACGGCCATCGCGAGCTGATCGACTTGCCCGACGCTTGCGAACTGCACCTCGTCGATCACGAGAATGTTCATGCCCTCGCGCACGAGTCGAGCGACGTGCTCGGTGAGGTCGCAACCGGGCGCAACCGCCTCGGCGTGCGCCTCGATGCCGATGCGACTCGTGACCATGCCATCGTCACTTCGGTCCCCGAACGTCCACAGCGCCACGTCGCTTCGCCCCTCGCGAAGCTGCCAGCAGAGTTGGAGCGCCAACGTCGACTTGCCGGCCGCCATTGTTCCGTAGGTGAATGTCAGTTCCGCCATGTCCATCCCTCGTCGTGACCGAACCACGATACCTTCTGGACCCGGCGATCCTCGGCGTACGCCTGGTGGACCTCACTAGATTGTTCGCATGAACCACGTCGTGCGATCAATCGCCTACATCCGCAACGAGCGAAGCGAAGCGCTCGACGACAACTGGGACGACGTCATCAGTACCGTCGAGCTCGCCCAGGACGTGCCGGGTGACGCGCTGCGCGGTCTCGAGGATTTCAGCCACGTCGAGATCGTCTTCTACGCCGACTGGGCCGAGGAGGTCCCACCGGGGCCGTGGCACCGACACCCGCGCGGCAACGCCGAGTGGCCCGACGTGGGGGTGTTCGCCCAACGAAACAAGGACCGCCCGAACCGCATCCTGCTCACGACCGTGGCCATCGACTCAATAACGGATCGTTCGATCACCGTGCGCGGCCTGGACGGCATCGACGGAACACCGGTGCTCGACATCAAGCCGGTGTTTCGCTGGAGCATGCCACGCGGAAAACTACGCGTACCCGCGTGGAGTGAACAGCTGGGCGAGAACTACTTCTAGTTGGGGTTCGCGTCGACGAAGTCGTTGAGCACCCTGGCGAGCTCGGGACCTCTTTCCTCTTGGAGGAAGTGCCCCCCGCCTTCGATGGTGACGTGGGCTTGACCCTTCGTGCCGGGCACCACGGCGAGGAACTTTCGATCGGCGCCCTTGGTGATCGGATCGCTGTCCGAATAGCAGCAGAGGAAGGGCTTGTCGAAAGCGGCGAGCACGGCCCAGGCCGCGACGTTCGCGTCGTGGGCGGGGTCCTCGGGCGACGTCGGCACGAGTAGCGGGAATTGTCGAGCGCCCTCCTTGAACGAGTCGTCGGGGAATGGTGCGTCGTAGGCCGCGACGACTTCGGGGGCGAGACGGTTCACGCAACCACCCGACACGATGCCACCCACGTGCAAGTCGGGCGTATTCTGGCTGTACTCCTGCCACATGAGGAAGGCCTCGCTCATGGGCTCGTCGCCCGTCGGCAGGCCACCGTTGCCAATGGCGACCCTCGCGAATCGCTGCGGGTGCTCGCCGACCAGGCGAAGTCCGATGAGGCTCCCCCAGTCCTGGGCGAAGAGGGTGACCGACGTGAGGTCCAGTCGATCGAACAGCAATTCACGCGTCCACTCGACGTGACGGGCGTAGGTGTAATCACTGCGCAGCGACGGCTTGTCCGAACGACCGAAGCCCACGAGGTCCGGCGCGACGACTCGCCGACCCCGCGCGACCAGGCCCGGGATCATGAACCGGTACAAATAGGACCAGCTGGGCTCGCCGTGCAGCAAGACAACAACCTCGCCGTCTCGTGGTCCCTCGTCCAGGTAGGCCATGCGCAGGTCCTCGCCACCGTTGGGATCCTTGATGAACGCGTACGGCGCCGCGAAGGGGAAGTCGGGAAGGTCGTCGAACCTATCGTCAGGTGTGCGAAGTCGGTCCATGTCTCTCAGCTTTCTCTCGAGGCGTGACTACTGGCGAGGTTACGACAAACGAAGCGCTAGTAGACCTTCGCCAGGGCCGCGCTCACCACGTCGCGCCCAGGGCACGTCGCGGGACCCAGCTGACCAATCGCGATCGACGCGGCGATGTTGGCGCGCTGCGCCGCCTCCAGCAGGTTCGTTCCCCGCGATATCTCGGCGAGCAATACCCCGTTGTGCACGTCGCCTGCACCATTGGTGTCCACCACTTCGGTGGGCACGGCTCGCACGTGCAGGGTGGACTCCTTGGTGCGCGCGACGTAGCAGCCTTCGGCTCCGTCACGAATGACGACACCCCGGCGACCAGTGCGCGCGAGCAAACGCTGCGCCACTTGGCTCACGTCGAAATCACCGGCGAGTGACCTCGCTTCGTGTGCGTTACACAAGAACCAATCGGTCCGAGCAAGGACCTCATTTAGTAACTCAAGGGGTATGTCCATCACGCGCGGACCGGGATCGAAGGCGACGCAGATCGCGTCGGACAGGGTGCGCAACCACGTGATGACCTCGCCGGCGATCTCGGGGTAGACGAAGTCGTAACCCGACATGAAAAGGACATCCCCGTCGAACAATTCAACGGCCGCCAAGTCGCTCGCTCGAAGTCTTCCTTCGGCGCCCGGAGACGTGACGAAGGTTCGTTCGCCGTCGTGCTCAACGAGGACCAGGCACAAACCAAGGTCGACGTCGGTCTTCGGCGCGATGGGTGCGTCGATCCCCTCTTCTTGAAGCGCCCGGCGCGCGATGTCGGCGAAGGGACCGCTCCCTAACTGGCCAAGGTACGTGGCCGTCATGCCCTGACGCGCCGCGGCGCTCAGGGCGTTGAACCCACCGCCGGCCGTGACTAGTTGACTGGCTGCGAGTTCGTCCAATCCCCGCTCGGGCAGCGCGGCCACTTTTAAGACCACGTCAATCATGATGGTGTCCAGGCCGAGAAATCGGGGGGACGAAGTCATGTGCGACTCACTCTATCGACGTGCGAGGAGAAGTTCACGAGCCACGCTCGCGAGGTCCAGGTGATTGGTACGCTCGACTTTTTCGACGGCCCACGACGGGAACGCGTGTCGCCCACGCAGGGCGCCACTCATGGCGCCAGTCATGGCGCCGATCGTGTCGGTGTCGCCGCCGAGCGACGCGGCGACGCGACAAGCCATCCACCCGTCGTCACGATTGGACACCATGACCGCGAAAGCCGCCGGTACGGACTCCTCACTGGCGAGACTCGTCCCGATGTCTGTGCCGATCGCTTCGATGAGTGCGGCGCCCGTCAGCCGTCGTCCTATTGCGACAGCCTGTTGGATGCGCTCGCCGACGAGGCCTGCACCACTTGCCCCGAACTTCGTTTCGACCACTTTGGCCGCTTTCAGCGCCACGGCGAGCGCATCGTCTAACGACGCACCGTCGATGCCAGCACTGATGGTGGCGGCGACCGCGGCGGCGCCGCTCAGGGCCACGGCCGTGTTGTGCGTGAGGGCACTCACCTCGATCACGCGGTTGACCAAGGCGTCGACGTCGGCGCTCGATGAAATGATGCCCACCGGGGCGATGCGCATCGCGGCACCGTTGGTCGTACCGGACCTTCCCGACACCGCGGGATCCACGCCCGATTCGATATTGACCAGGGCCAGCTTGGTGGACGGACCGAGCAGGTCCAAAAGTCCGCGCTGGCGAACGTCCTGCTCCCAGCGGACGAGGCGACGCGCGTAGTGACGAACATCGAACTTTTCACTGGACGCCAGGAGTTCTTCGGCGAGTATCAACGCCTGTTCGGTGTCGTCGGTGATGGTCCCAGCGGCGAGCCCCGGCGCGAAGGGATGATCCGGGCGCGAGGTGTGGAATGTCGTGAGTATCACCTCGAACTGAGCAACGATCTCCTCGCGCGTCAGTGACTGCGTGGGCATGCCCAGCGCGTCACCAATGGCCAGACCCGACAGCGCCGCGTAGGCGCGCTCGTTCTCGATGCGTTTGTCGCACGAGCGATCTTCGGTCACTGTCCTCAAGGTACTCTCAATATTCTTCTTCACCCGACGGCGTCTCGAGCCAATGAACAAGCCAATGAATACGTCGCGAAAGCGGTGGACCCGATGAAACATCTGCCTAAAATCGGTCCAACGATTTTCCAGCGTCCCGAGGAGGACTAGTGAGCGAAGAACTCGCCGAGATACTTGGCACGGGAGGCGGGGCCGCCCTTCGAGTAGAGGGAAACGGCATCAACGTCATCGGCGAGGGCGAGCGCAAGGGAAGCCCTCGCGAACTCTTCTGGCCCTGGTTCGGCGCCAACGTTTCGGTGCTGGGACTGGGCTACGGCGCCTACGTCTTCAGCTTTGGCATCTCGTTTTGGCAGGCGATCGTGGTGGGCCTGATCGGCATAACCGTGAGTTTCTTGCTTTGTGGCGTCATCGCCATTGCGGGAAAACGAGGTTCCGCCCCGACCATGGTTCTTAGCCGCGCCGCCTTCGGGATTCGAGGGAACCGCCTTCCTTCGTTCATCTCCTGGCTGTTGTGCGTGGGCTGGGAGACGTTCCTCATGGTCATCGCCGTACTCGCCACGTCCACGGTCTTCAACCGCCTGGGCTGGGGCGGGGGCACGAGCACAAAAGTCGTGGCGCTCGTCGTCATCGGTGCTCTGATCGTGGGTGGCGGCGTCATGGGTTTTGACCTCATTATGCGCATGCAGGCGGTTATCACGGTGGTGACCGGCGTGCTCACCGTCTTTTTCATCATCCTCACCCTGAACCACATCAAATGGCACGTGGTCTCGCACATTCCCTCGGGTTCAGCCCAACACCTCATTGGCGCGCTCGTCTTTGTGATGACGGGTTTCGGACTCGGTTGGGTGAACGCCGCCGCGGACTATTCGCGTTATTTGCCCCGCAACGCCTCGACCAAAGGTGTCGTCTGGTGGACGACGTTCGGCTCATCCATTGCGCCACTCATCCTGCTGCTCTTTGGCCTGCTGCTCGCCGGATCGTCACATACGTTTACCAACGACGTGAACGGCAGCGTCTACGGACCCGTCGGTGCCCTCGCGACCATCCTGCCCACGTGGTTCCTGGTGCCCTTCGCCATCGTCGCCATCCTGGGACTGGTGGGCGGCGCGGTGCTGGACATTTACTCGTCGGGACTCTCCCTGCTCTCCGCTGGGCTCAAGATCCCGCGCTACGCCGCCGCCGGCGTGGACGGGGTCATCATGATGATCGGCACCGTGTACATCGTCTTCGTGTCGGGGAACTTCATCTACCAGTTCGAGGGTTTCCTCATCACGGTGGGCGTACTCATCGCGGCGTGGTGCGGGGTATTCCTCGCGGACCTGCTGCTTCGAAGGAGGGACTACTCCGACGTCGACCTCTACAGCCCTTCGGGTCGCTACGGCGACGTACGACTCGTCCCTATTTTCACCATCGTCGTCACGAGCTTCATTGGCTGGGGCCTGGTCACCAACACTTACGCGAACTGGCTGACCTGGCAGGGCTACCTCTTAAAGCCACTAGGACTTGGTGGCAAGACCGGTGCCTGGGCCTACGCGAACTTGGGCGTCCTCGCCACCCTCGTGCTCAGTTTCATAGCGACACTGTTGTTCGACCGCAAGACCGTCGTCGATCAAGAATCCTTGGCTGTCTAGGCGGACGTCAAAGTGCTGATCCACTCTTGGGTCGTGAGCACGTTCGCCTGACGGATGAACACCTTTTCGGTGAGCACCCGATGAACCTCGGAGTCTTGATCAGCGCAGCCGTCACTCAATACCGTGAGGGCAAAGTCGAGGTCCGCCGCCTGGCGAAGCGTCGACAGGACGACGCCGCTCGTGGCGATTCCGCTCAGGACGAGTGAATCAATATTGTTGGCGCGCAGTACGACGTCAAGGTCGCTTCCCGCGAAGGCACTGACCCGACGTTTGGTGACCAGCAACTCGCCGGGCCGAGGAGCGAGGCGCTCGTGAATCTGTGTTGCGTGCGTCGACTCATCCATCGAGAGCGACCCGGCGAGTGCGGCGAATGACTTGTTCCTCGAACTCACTTCAGGGGCGCCTTCACGAAACGCGACACGCACGAACACGACAGTCGTGCCATTCGCCCTCGCCGCACCAAGCGCTGCGCTCAGCGTGTCGAACAGCGGCTCAACGTTCCCGGCGTAGCGCTCAACGATGCCATTCTGCATGTCCATGATGAGCAGTGCTTGATTGCCCACTGGTGACTCCATTTCCTGTTCGCGTCTATTTTGCCAGCGACTTCTCGAGATCCACGATATTCGTGAACTGCGAAGACAGCGACGCGATGTCAGTCTTGAGTTTGGCGCTCGTGAGCGACGACTTCTTCTTTTCCAAGATGTCATTCTCCGCCTTGCACACGGTTGTTTGCGTTTTCGCGAAGGTCACGAGAAGGTCGTTGAACTGCTGGTTCGGGCCGTTCGCGTCCTTGATTAGGGCCGCGGCGTCCTGTTCGAGATCGAGATTGGTCGCGACGTCGGTCGCCGCGCCCGAGGTCTTCGCACTCACCACTTGGGTTTCGATCTGCATCGTGTAGAGCACCGCCACCGCACCGACACCCCAGTCGGCGAAGAGGACTTTGCTCCCCGCGACGACGCTGGTCATGAGATAGATGTCCGAACCGACATTGGCTGACTCGTAGTACAAGATTCCCGTGTTGCGAGTAACTTCATTCGACGTCGTCTGGCTCGAGTACACGGCATAGACCTTGGCGAGTGATTTTACGTCGGCGACGAATTTCTTCAAGATCGGGCGCTGCGCGCTGGGAGCCTTGGACGGCTGCAGCGCGACCGCCTCACCTTCGAGATAGTTCATTGCCAAGGTAGCTTTCTTGCCTTCTGCCGACTTGTCCTTCTTGCACGCGGCAGTGCTACAAAAGAAGTACCCACGGATTGTATTGACGCTCGCGAAACCGTTCGCGATGATCTCCTTCAAGGGACTCGACGATGCCGCTGCTGAAGCCTCGCCCACTGGTACTGCGATAACGCAAACACCCAGTATCGCTGTCAAGATGATTCTGAATAGATAGTGTGCCGAAGTTCGGGGTTTCATAGTGCTCTTTCCGTCATCCAACCTTAAACGGTCGGCCACGGGGCCAAATCCGAGAAGGTCGGGAACCCGTTCAAAGTAGAAGAAGGCAACGAGCAACGTAGAGTTGGTTTCAAACGAAGGAGACATCATGTTGATCGTGACGACCAATGACTTACCCGGCTACAAGATCACCAAAGTGATCGGCGAGATAAACGGTCTTACTGTTCGAACTCGCAACGTCGGTGCGCAGATCGGTGCGTCGCTCAAGGCCTTGGGTGGTGGCGAGTTGCGTGGCCTCACCAAGCAACTCCAGGAGTCGCGCGAAGAAGCATTGAACCGACTACGAGATGCCGCCGAGGCCGTGGGAGCCAACGCCGTGCTCGCCATGCGTTATGACTCGAACGAACTGGCGGGAACCTTCCAGGAGATACTCGCGTACGGCACCGCGGTGGTGGCCGAAGCGCTGGCGTAGAGCGTCCCTGCGCCAACGAGTGTTCCTCAACTCTCGAAGTGGTCAACCAGCAAAGTCTCGACGCGCGCTCGCCAGTCGAGCGACGGGTCAAAGTGAACCGCGTTCCACTGCGCTCGCTGCGCGCTGCGTACGTTGGCCGGTGAATCGTCGACCAAGACAACCCGATGCTTGTCTAAGGGCAGTTCGAGCTCTTGGCCGGCTGCGATGAAGAAGTACGGGTCACTCTTGATGCGGCCAATTTGGGCCGAGTACACGAAGCCGTTCAGGGGTAGAAGCGCGGCGAGTCTCTCCTTGAGGAATTTGGCCCGCCGATGTTCCTGATTGGTGGCGATGGCTATCGAGACTCCACGTCGCGCGCAGTCGCTCGCCCACTTCACGACGTCGCCGTTGGGAACGAAGTCAGCCTCAAACCAACAGTGCAACGCCTCATCAACGTCGATGTCCCAGCGCAGACGACGTAAGGCCTCAGCGAGCGAGGGGACGACGTCACGCATACCGGCGACGATTTCGTCCCAAAACGGTACGAAGAATTCTTCGCGCAGTGCATCGGCGTTGACGTTGAAACGTTCGGAGAACACTTCCATCCAAGAACCGAGGCCTCCTCGACCCGAATCAAGAAGAACGCCGTCAACGTCAAGAACGAGCCAGGCCTTACTGAGAGATTCCTTAGTGGTGGGGCTCTTTTCCATCTGCAGAGATTACGATGGAATTGGTCTCATCGATCAGTCGCTGACTGGTCTGTGTTCCATCTCGTTAGGCAGCTCGTGCCCCGAGAGCAAGTAGTGTGCTTGGCGCAATGACGATTGGCGCCCTAGCCTTTGGTCGGATCGGGCGGCGAAAGATCATGTGTCCAGTTCTAAGTAGTGGAGGAACAATGACGAAAATTCAAACTTTGCGAGTCGGCTTCGGAGTGTTCGTGACGGCCGCCTTACTGGTGGGCAGCGGTGTCTTGAACGCCGGTGCCGCCCCGGGACCCAAGTTGAAGGTAACTCCCTCGACGAACTTGAGGAATGGCGAGACCGTGAAGGTGAGCGGTACTGGCTTTAAGAAGGGTGACTTCGTCTACGTCGTGCAATGCCTCGTTGGCGCCAAGGGCGGTGCCCAGTGCAACGAACTCGGCGCGACGCCGGCCACGATTAACGCAAAGGGTGTCTTGCCGGTCACTTCCTTCAAGGTGAGTACCGGCAGCATCGGAGGCGGCACGTGCGGCACGAAGCCCTCAAATCTCAAGAAGTGCGACGTCAGCGTCGGTAACGCGCAAGGCAAGGATTCAGCCGTCTTCCCGGTCGTCTTTAAATAGGGGTTCGTGGCCGGGGATCTTCGTGGGCACTACGAATCCTCCCCAGCCGACGAGTGGATTAGAGACGTCGCGCGCTGAAGGGTCGTCGGAGCTAGGACCACCGAAGTTTGAAGGAGCGTATGGAGAACCCTCGTAGGTGGCGGGGAATACCCGAGATGTACAGCGACGCGCAGGCGTATTCAGAACGTCGGGGGTTTTCGACCCACTTCGGTTTCTTGGCCCTGCTCGCCATACTTTTCCTCACGTTCTTAGACAACACGATCATCAGCGCGGTGCTGGCGAACGTGCAGTCCGACCTGCACGCAGGTATCGCGGACCTGCAGTGGATTGTGGGGGCCTACGCCCTCACGTTCGCGAGTCTGATGCTCATCTGCGGTTCACTCGGTGACAATTACGGCCGTAAACGCATCATGCTCATCGGCGTCGGGGTGTTCTGTGCGGGTTCGATCGTCTGCGGCCTGGCAACTTCCTCAACCATGCTCATCATCGGCCGGGTCATCATGGGCGTCGGCGCCGCTGCATCGGAGCCAAGCACGTTGTCGATGATCCGACACATCTACCCCGAACACCGTCAACGCGCCCGTGCGCTGGGTTCGTGGGCCGCCGTGTCAGGGCTCGCCCTCGCCATGGGCCCGGTGATCGGCGCCTCGCTGGTGGGCGTCGACTCGTGGCGCGCCATCTTCTGGGCCAATCTCTTCTTCGGTCTGATCGCGATGATCCTCGCGGGCATAATGCTTCCCGAGAGTGCCGACCCGACGCGCACGCGACCCGACTACGCGGGATTCGTCGTCGCCGCCATCGTGCTCGGCACCGCGACCTTCGCCACCATCGCCGGCGAGACCGCGGGCTACTTCGCCAGTTGGATCATCGCGCTCTACGTGATCAGTGGTGCGGCTCTGCTGGTATTCGGTTACGTCGAACACCGAGTGAGCCACCCCATGGTCAATCTGTCGTATTTCCGACGACGTCCATTCGCGGGTTCGACGTTCATTGCCTTCGCGAGCTACTTCTCGATCTTCTCCATATTCTTTTTCGTCGCGCTCTATCTCGAGATAGTGGCTTCGGTCAGTGCGTACAACCTCGCGCTGGATTTCCTCCCGCTACTGGCGGGCATGGTGATCGCGTCGCTCTACGCCGGCCGCTGGGTCGGGGCCGTGGGTACGAGGGTTCCCATGATGACGGGTTGTGTCATCGCCGCCGTGGGGGTCCTACTCACGGACATCTTCATTGGGCCCGGCGCCGATATCAGCACCGTGGGTTGGACTATGGGCATCGCGGGCATTGGCTTTGGCACGCTCGTCGTGCCGGTCACGTACTCGGCGCTCGCGAGCATCCCCGCCGCCCATTCGGGCATGGCCGCCTCGACGACCAACACCAGCCGTGAACTTGGCGCCGTCGCGGGCGTGGCGATTCTGGGTTCGATCGTGAACGGGCAGTTGACCGTCAACTTGACGTCGCGATTGATCGCAATCGGCATACCCGCCCAATTCCGTACTGAGATCATTACCGACGTTTCCTCTGGTTCGATCAGCGCCCAGGCGAAGGGCCTGAGCGGAAGAAGCAGCAAGGCGGTAGCCCTCATCATTCACAAGGTCGTGCGCGCGGCCTACGCGGCCTTTACCCATGGCCTCAACCTTGCGCTCACGATCTCCTTCGCGCTCTTGCTGCTCTCGGCGGTCGTTTCTTACGTGACGGGCACCAAGGACGGCACGCAGATGTACCCCGAAGACTCCCGATGAGGTCGGTGGCCATCAAGGACGACCACGAGCCGCTCAACTAGTCGAGCGGCTCGAACTCGGCGGTGAAGTGACGCAGCGCCAGAGGTTCGCGAACCATCCGATACCCACGCAGATTTGATGCGTCCTGGGCGACCGCCTTCACCACTTCGATGACGTAGTCAATGTGGCTCTGGGTGTAGGTACGACGCGGAATCGCCAAGCGCACCAGTTCCATGTCCGCCGGCTTCTCGGTGCCGTCGGGTTGACGCCCGAACATTACACTGCCGATCTCGCAGCTGCGGATGCCTCCTGTGATGTAGAGCGCGACGGCGAGGGACTGACCGGGATACTGCAACGCGGGGATGTGGCTCAGCAGCGCTCGCGCGTCGATGTAGACGGCGTGACCGCCAATGGGCTTGACAACGGGCACACCCGCGGCGTCGAGCGCGTCGCCGAGGTACGCGGTTGACCTGATTCGATAGCGCAGATAGTCGGGGTGCACCGCTTCTCTAAGGCCCTGCGCGATGGCTTCGAGGTCGCGGCCGGCGAGTCCGCCGTAAGTCGGGAAACCCTCAGTGAGTATCAAGACGGTGCGACAGCGCTCGGCCAGGTCATCGTCGTTGAGCGCGAGCCACCCACCGATGTTCCCGAACGGGTCCTTCTTGGCGCTCATGGTCATGCCATCGGCGAGCGACGCGATCTCTCGCACGATATCGGCGATCTCCCGATCGCCCTGACCTGGCTCGCGCTCGTGGATGAACCATGCGTTCTCCGCGAATCGGCACGAGTCGAGGAACAACGGCACGCCGTAGCGGTGGCACGTCTCGCTCACCGCGCGGATATTCGCCAGTGACACGGGTTGACCTCCGCCGGAGTTGTTCGTAATCGTGAGGAACACGACGGGCACGTCGTCGCGTTGCGCAGCAAGAAGCTTCTCCAATTCGGCCACGTCCATGTTGCCCTTGAAGGGGTGAACCGTCGAGGCCTCGCGCCCCTCGGCGATCAAAAGGTCGACCGCTCGCGCGCCCGAAGCCTCGACGTTGGCTCGCGTGGTGTCAAAGTGTGTGTTGTTGGGTACGATTCGCCCGTCGCCGCCCAACACCGAGAACAGGATCTTCTCGGCGGCCCGGCCCTGGTGGGTTGGTATGACGTGCTTGAACGGAAAGAGATCCTTCACCGCCGCCTCGAATCGAAACCAGGACGGCGATCCGGCGTAACTCTCGTCACCTTGCTGTATCGCGGCCCACTGATCGCGCGACATCGCGCCAGTTCCCGAGTCAGTCAGGAAGTCAATTAGGACATCGGTCGCGTGCAGATTGAAGAGGTTGAAACCAGCGTCCTCGATCGCGCGGCGCCGGTCGTCCGACGTCGTCATGCGCAGCGGCTCGACCGAATGGATTCGGAAAGGCTCGATGATCGTTGAGAAGGAAGACTCCATCGTTCGATGGTAACTCTGGGCTTTCGTTGCAGCCCCATGACTTAAGTCACGGAATCGGGCGCGATCAGCGACGCCGTAACGTCAAGAAACCGTCATATCGCTGTCCTTGGTGAGCCGTTATTCTCATGGACAATGAATGTGCCCGCGCGCGCGTCACTTCGGCTGACCACTCGAATGATCATCTCCCTGGGAGTTGTCCTCGCGCTGCCGCTACTGCTCATCACCACCGCGACGGGCTCGGCCCCGACCACCACGACTTCCAGTACGTCGACGACGTCGACCATTCCCGGTACGACGACCACGTCGGCACCCGTCAACACGGTGCTGCCCTGGCCCGCGCAGGACAGCGCGGCCGTTGCCATACCGAGCCTCGAGGTGAGCGCGGGTTCACCGAACCAACCTCGAGTGCCCATTGCCAGTCTGACCAAACTCATGACCGCCTGGGTGGTGCTCCAGAAGATCCCGTTGGCCGTCGGCCAAATCGGCTCGTGTCTGACGGTCAACGCCCAGGACGTGGCCTTCTTTCATCAGAACTTGTCCATTCAAGAATCCACCGTCAAGATCGTCGTGGGCGAAAGATTGTGCGAGAACACCTTGTTCCGGGGACTCTTCGTGCACTCGGCGGGCGACTACGCCGAAATGCTGGTTCGACTCACCGGTATGAACAACGCAGCTTTTCTGAAAGCCATGAACGCCGACGCCACGGCACTGGGTCTGAGCCAAACGCACTACGCGGACTACACCGGCATTTCGACGGGTGATCTTTCAACCGCGCAGGACGTCGCCACTCTTACCGTTGACTTGATGACCAGCCAGCCCTTCATCGATTCGATCGTGTCGCTCACTAAAGTCCACCTGCCCGTCGCTGGTTGGGTTGGCTCGTACACGCCCTACATTGGGTCCGACGGCGTGGTCGGCGTGAAGTCCGGCTACACCTTGGCCTCGGGCGGATGCGTCGCCCTGGCCATCAACGTGACGATCGGTGGCGTCGTCGTACCCACCTACGAAGTGGTGCTCAGCCAACCGGGTGCCAACGCGCTCGACGTCGCTGGAGCACACGCACTCCAACTCATGCGTGCGTTGCGACCGTCGTTGACCTTGGTGAGGGTAGCCGAAGTCAAGACCGTTGCGTGGATTGGCTCGCCGAGTTTGGTCACGCCAACGACGACCACCACGACCACTACGACGACTTCCAGCACGACCACCACGATTCCCACGATCTAGTTTGATGAGCCGACGGCCTACTGTCCTTGGGCCGCGTTCGCTCTCGAGGGGGACCGCAGGCCGGGCTTCGAGCACGGCCCCGATTCGGCGTTCACGCATATCGTGAAAACATTCGTGATGACACCCTTTAGGTGCGCTCCGCGGACGTTAGCGCCCTGAAGGTTGGCTCCCGAGAGATTGACGTCAGTGAGATTGGCGTTCTGAAGGTCATCGGACTGTAAGTCATCGCGGCTCAAGTTCTCTCGAGAGAGATTGCAGCCCGCGAGGTTGATGTTGGTGACCGAGACGTGACAATCGCTAGATGCGACGAATTTCGCTGCCGTGTTCGCCGTGCCGCAAGAGCTCAATCCGAGGCCCGCCACCAAGAGCGCAGCGACTGCAAAGGATCTCCTCATCTCAATGGACCCCCTGGGTAGCGAGCAACGAAATGATCTGGGCGACCGAAGAGACCTTCAACGACGCCGACACCGACGGGTCGTCGGGAATAATCCACTTCAAGCGTCCCTGAGCGTTGACGATATACATGTAATCGTCGTGAATGCTCATGGCGTCGGTACGAGTCATGGTCACGCCGATCCCGTACTCGGACCAGACCTTGCTGGTTTTGGCGAGTTGACCGGTGACGAAATAGAAGTTCTTCACGTTCCCCACGTGGTGGATGGCGATGAAGTGCCGCACGTTGGCGAGAGTCTCGTGATACGGGTCCGCGGCCACCGCGACGATGTCCAACTTGGCGTTCTTCGACAACTCCGAACGAACCTGCGCAACCTGACTCGCGAGCAACGGACAGTCGGTCCAGCACACTGGATCGAGGAACGTGATGAGCGTCGCGTAACCCGGATGCTCGCCCAATGAGTACGTCTTGTCGAACTGGTCGGTGAGGGTGAAACGCGGGGCCACGGTGTTGAGTGGCGTCGCTGAACCATTCTGTGCCAAGAAGAAGGTGTTCTCCGCGCTAGCCACGGTCGTGGCGACGAACATCGACACGGCACTCGTCACCATCATGGCGGCGGCGAACGTGGCCACGACCGCTCCGACGCCGCTGGTCAACTCGGGCCGAAGACGTTGGTTGCGCGCGGGCGCCTGGGCCAAGCGAGGCATCGCGCACCACGCCAGCACCGCCATGGGGAGCAGCGAATTGAAGTCCGTCGAGAGCCCACCGTAGAGTGCGGCGTCCTCGGCCACGACCCAAAGGATCAGACAGCCAACGACTGCGGAGTAGACGGACCAGTTCCGGCGGGTTTTCGTGGCCAGCCACAATCCAATCCCGGTGACCAAGAGCCAGAGGATGACGACGATATTGAAGCCGCCACCCATTCGTCCGCTGATCACGCCTCCTTCACGCACCACCCACGCCAGGGGGTGAGGCTGGGCGACGCTGGTCATTGATTGGGTCATCGCAGTGAGCGCGTTCGAGTCGCCACCGTGCCAGAAGCCCGCGGCGGGCAGCGACTGGAAGATGATGGCAACGAGGAATACCAGCGAAAGGAACTTGAGGACGAACGGCGAGAACGAATCACGGAAGCGCTCGTTACTGACGAATAGCCAGATTCCCGCTACGACGTAGATCATTGTCGCGCCCGGCCATCCAAACAAAATGCTCGCGCCACGGACAAAGATGCCACCCGCGCCGTTGCCAATCAGCCAGATACCTGCGGCCCAGACGACTGACACCAGTGCCGCCCATCGTCCAGTCCGTCCCCTCGAAACAAGGATGATCAATCCGAGACCGACCTGGAACCAGGCCACACCGGTCGCGAGCGAGATGGGGTGAGCGTTCCAGATATTGATGCCATGGATCATCAGCGAATGCAGCCACGACGGCGTGCCCGCCGCCAGCGGACGTACGACATTGTTGGCCAGTCCGAGTGGCATCGACCCTTGGAATTGCAAAATGCCGTCCACCAGCCATATAGCACCGAAAGCCCAACGAAGATACGTGCGTGCTCGTGGCTCGTTGTTCCCTTCGGGAAAAATGTTGAATCGAAAGATGGTCCGAGTTGCGATAAGGACGACCAAGAACAAGAACGCCAGTGCGCATATCCACAGCGTGCCAGTGACAAAGAGCGCGTGTCGAAAAAGGTGTACAACAAGAAAACTTGTCAGGTCGATTGACCTCGAATACATGCCAGACATAGGCGGATTCCTTAACGAATTAAACTAAGAACTGTCCCCACGCAGTGTGACACGCGCTGGCGAGGCCACGAAATCGAACTGCGTGAACAGTACACCGTATCGGTACGCGTCAATATTGCACCACGCATATCGAATGAACCACCGCCCTATTCGTCCCGTGGGACATTCCCACTCTCACCAGAGCTTTTCAGCGACGCAACTCTCTCGTCGCGCGCGCGTTGGAATTCTTCGACACTCATATTCTGCTGGCGACGAAGTATCGTGGACAAAAAATCGGACCTGTTGTCATCCACCAGCGACCGGCGAAATGCCATGAAGAGGGCTGGAAAGCACCAGAAGTCACCGCACACCCAAAGGATCGCCGCACCTATCTGCTGGTCGGCGACCCGGTTCAATGTGATCACGGGCATCGACATGCCCGGCATCGATCCCATGCCCAGCATTGCAGCACCAAAGTTGTACAAGGGTACTGATGTGAAGAAACTCAGAATGATGGCGATCACGGTCATGATGAGGTTCGTCGCCAATAAAGCGCCGGCCTGTCCGAAAGGCGAAAGGGTCGGGCGAAAGGGCGCCGAGGGAATGAATTGGAACCAGAACAGCAGTCCCGAAAGAAAGAACGTCGACAGCATCACGCCTATGTGAAGGTCGGTACTCGCCATGATGGGATTGAAGATTCCTGGGATCATCCATACCACCATCACCACATTGAAGAAGACGACTGCGAACACCGGCGACATCAAAATGGCGCCCACCTTTCGGACCGGGTGCCATCCAGGTCCGAGGAACATCCGTCGAAGCAACCGTCGTCGCAATCGCACCGGCACCGAGTGCACCAGGGGTAGGACTGGAGCCCCGGCGACGTAGAGGGCCGGGGCCGCCAACATGATCGAGACGTGCTGGAGCATGTGGATCCAGAAATACTGCATTGCCCAGTACTGAAGAGGTGACACGACGCTGAGCGCCAAGACCGCGAGCCCGGCGTAGGTCAACCACATGCGCCGTCGTCTGCGACGTGCGTGGTCGCGAAGTGAGCGGCGATTGAGGGAGCGAAGCCCGCGCTCGTGGATCGCCCCGATGATCAGCACGGCGACGCCGATCCACGGATAGCCCCAGTTAGCGGTGAAATAACTCAAAACTCTTGCCTTGCGCTCACCCTACCGACCCACCAATTTCAGTACTTCGCTCTGGGAACGATGTGACGTCTCTGAGCCGTTCTTGATCACTCATTGAGGGACTTTATCGCAGGTTCGAAACGCCCTGCACCAACGTCATGGTTTGTCTCTCGGAGTAATCGAATCTCATCGCCAGCCAGTGAGCTGACCCAGGCGGCGTGCTCGAAGCCATATTCTCTTTGGCGACACCGCTCCAATTGATGAGGACAGCCTCGGGAACAACCAACACCAGCGAGAAAGCGACATGAGAATATTCACCGACGTGGGCTTTCAAACCGCGAACTTCACCGTCCCCTGGATCGAAGTTCAGACAACCGGGCTTCAATGAGTCGTCGAACGAGATTGTCATTCAAAGGTGAATCAACCGTGAAGCGAAGCGCGCTTTTGGAACACGAGTAGGCAGATAGTTCCCCACTGAGTTGACTCAACACCGATCCACTGAAAGGAAGATAACTCATGTGGTTCTTGAACGAAGCGAACCCAGCGACCACACCACCCTCCAAGCGAAACGCCGGCACGCGATACGAGATGCACTGTTCGGCTTCGGGGATTTCCTTCAATATTGACAATCGAAGTCGAGACAAGATCTCTCGTTGACGCGCGGGAACAACCTTGAGGTATCGATCAATTTCTAAAGAACTCATTTTCGTGAACTCCTAGCAACCAATGAGTGTGGCCACGAACTTCCAAGCTTCGAACAAGACTTCTTTCAATCGCATAATTGGATAAATTCGTAACGAAACTAACATCGATAATAAGTGAGTCAACATTACATTCGAAATACTGCAATAGAATTAACTGCTTCGAGGGGCTCGAGTCTTCGATCAACTAGCCATCTTTAAGTGCCCCCGGCAGGATTCGAACCTGCGCACACGGTTTAGGAAACCGATGCTCTATCCCCTGAGCTACGGGAGCATTAGCGGCTTTCAGCGACCGTTTCCGAAGTGGTGCTCTCATCAGCACAACCTCAACCCAACGCTCACGGAAAACCGCAGCACCATCACTTACTTCTGACCACTATTCAAACACGAGACAGGGCGAAAGCACGAATTTGGCGCTCCGGCATAGCAATCGTTTGGTTCTACCAACGCAGAATTTATGTACTTAAATGGCCGTGGCGATGAGGATTCACCGCTTCGGTACCCGGTGATGGGGGGCAAAGGCTATGAAGGATTTCTCACGCGTCGCACGAGGCGAACGTCAACACAAAACCTGGCTACGAGTGGGCGCTGGAGCAATTCTTGCGTTGTCCACGCTGGGACTAGTCGGGGGCAACGCCTTTGGCGCCGCGACGTCGTCGGGATCGTTCGTCTTCACCGGAGCTCTCAAAGGAACATTGAAGCTGGGTCCGAACAGTGGATGCGACGTGAGCGCCAACGGGGTCACTTTGAGTTCGTTCACGACGACCCTGCCTTCGAAGAAGTTCAAAACCTGGTCGGTGACCATCTACGTGACCAAACTCGGCTCGTACAAGAAGTTCAAGTTCCTCGGAGATTCGTTCGTCCTCGACACGAGTAACTTCACCGGCTGGGTGGCCGCCACGGGAACGATGACGGTCAGCGCCACTTCAGGTTCGGTCAATGCGACCCTCAGCGGCCACGAGGGTGAGGCCACTGGCACGGTTCACGTCAAGGGAACCTGGAACTGCGGCTGACCACTGCCGAGCGCCACCGACGCTCGGCCTTCATAGGTTGCGGCGTCACGGCGAAGTCGAAGGGCTGCTGGGCGGCAGAAACTGCGAAGTGTCCGGCGCGTCATCGATGGTCGGCATGAGGTAACCAAAGAACGCCGTCGCCGCGCCGAGGAACATGAGCACCATGCCGACCAGACGCAGCGAATGAGCGTAACAAAAGAATCCACCAATTCCTCCAATGCCCACGCCTATCAGACCCACCGTGGCGGCAATGCGCTCAACGCGTCCCTCGCGCGATGCCAGGGCGAAGATAATGAGGGCGCCGAAACCGAGAAATCCGCCCAAGACGCCGTGCACGATGGTGACGGCTTCACCCTGACTGATCACCCAACCATTGGGTCGGTCGAAGGGCACCGAGAGAAGTTCAGCGAAACCGACCAACATTTCCGCTCCGACGAGCAGCATCATTGTCGTCCAGGCTCGCCGACTAATCACTCGCCGGTCCCCAGAGGCAATCATCAGACTCTCACGCGTCACTCCGTTGTCGCGCACGGGAGCGACACGAACGAGGGCGTTGTAGGTCACCAAGGCAATGACCAAGTGCATCAACATCAAGAAAAACACTGCACTCGTCGGTTCGCCCTTGGCGAAAAGATAGAGATCGGGAATCCACAACGCCAGCATCACCGTGACCGCCAGTCGCAGGAACAGCCAACGAGGTGACGAGGTCAACCGAGTGACAACGAACCATGCGCCGCACGCACCAGCTACCCCGACAATCGTCAACGTGCCGTAGTCAACGAAGCGGAAATGAGAATAGTACTTGGTCGATGGCGACGCGCTCGTCGCCCACGTCACCAGACCGACATCGGCCACGAGCGAGGTGACAATCGAAAGCACCGAGACCACCAACACCCTCGGCACAGAGGGTGGCGTTTCCGACGGCAGTGAATCTACTCGAAGTCGGGTTAGTACCCGCTCGGCCCACGAGAGCACTGTCATGACGAGCCGCCTTTGCGGTCCGTCATCGCCGATGTGGACGACCCCTGACCGGACGTTTCGCGAAGGAAATCGTCAACGATCTCGATAAAACGTTCCCGCTCCTCAATGAACGGCATATGACTCGACGATTCGAAGATCTCCCACCGTGCTCCGGGAATCGTGTCGTAGAAAGGTTGCACGGTGCGCGGCGTCGCTTCATCGTAACGACCCGAAAGAAGCAACGTCGGCACGGAAATGTTGTGAGCCCGATCTTCGATCGTCCAGTCCTTGAGCGTTCCCACGCAGCGAAATTCGTTGGGACCGTTCATGACGTGGTACACCGTGGAATCTCGCGCCATGAACTTCGTGGTTCGAACCAGTTCGGGAGGATTGGGCACGACGCGACAAACGTGTTCGTCATAGTAAACCTGCGTCGCTTCCACGTACTCGGGGTCAGAGGTCGTACCTCGGGCTTCGTGACAATCCAGGATCTCAGCGACGGCGGGGTCCATCTTCGCTCGAAGCGCTTTCGCCTCGCTCAACCAAAGGACCATCGACGCGGGTGAATTGCTCAGAATCAACGAGGACAATCCAATTGGTTGTCGAACGGCGTGCTCGGCCGCCAGCATGCCGCCCCAGGATTGACCAAGCAAATGGTAGTCGTCTCGCAGATCGAGACCGTCCAGGAGATTGTCGAGTTCACGGAGAAAGAGGTCCACGGTCCAGAACTTCCCGCCCTTGGTCGGAAGCAACGTTGACCTCCCGCCACCCACCTGGTCGTAGTGGATGACCGCCCGGCCATTTTGGGCGAGGTCCTCGAGGTTTTCAAGGTAGTCGTGTGAACAACCCGGACCGCCGTGCACGACAACGAGCGGGGTCACACCCGAGTGCAGATCGCCCGTCACGCGATACCACGTCGAATAGTCGCCAAACGAAAGGAAACCCTCGATCGAGGATTTGATGACCATCGCACGATTCTACGAGCGACGCGCTCCGGCCTCGTCGGACGCATTCTTACGTTCCCCTTATTCAATCCTGCAGGAAGCCTGCAAATTCGAGAGCATGATGCCTGACGAACACCTGAAAGGATCCTCCGTGAACGCAGTGCGTCGAGGTATTCGAAATACCTTCAGAAACTCCGTGCGCACCGTTGGTGTAGTCGTGATCTTGGCGGTCGCCATCGCACTCTCCATCTCGATGCTCATCGCTCGCGACGCGGTCACGAACAAGATCAACACGGTGCGGGCCTCGACGGGTAACACCATCACCGTCTCGCCCAAGGGCTTCTTTGGCTTTAGCGGCGGTGGAACGCCGCTCAAGGAAAGCGTCATCACCGGCCTGTTGTCGATTCCCAACGTCACGGCCGTCCAGGAATCACTGAGCGAAGAACTCACGAGTACCAAGACGTCACTTAAGTCACCAACACCGGCGGGATCCCTCGGCGGTCAGTTCGGCTTTGGCTCGAGTGGCGCAAGTGGTTTCGGCGGAAGTTCATCGAGCACAACGTTCTCCATCCCTGTTCGCGTCATTGGCACCAACAGCCCCGGTAATGCGGTCGTCGGAGGTGCCAACGGTGGTGGCACCGAGAAGCTGACCTCAGGTGCGGCGTACAGCCCGACCTCCACGGCCGACGTCGCCATCGTTGGAAGCTCACTCGCTAGCACGAACAAGCTCAAGGTGGGTTCCACCTTCACCGCCTGGAGCACCAAGATTACGGTGGTGGGCATCTTCAACGCGGGTTCCACCTTCACCGACGCCAGCGTGCTCATGCCGCTTTCGACAGTGCAGAAGTTGGCGAGTGCCAGTGGTGACGTCACGTCGGCGACCGTGACCGTCAATTCACTGAACAACGTCGCGAACGCCGACAGAGCCGTCGCCAAGGAACTTGGTTCCGCGGCCGACGTCACTTCCACCCAGGCCACTACCGAAGCGTCGCTCTCGCCGCTCAACTCGGTCAAGACCATCTCCACCTACACCTTGGTCGGCTCGGTGATCGGTGCGGCCATCATCCTGCTTTTATCGATGCTGATGATCGTGCGCGAACGTCGTCGCGAGGTCGGCGTCCTCAAGGCACTCGGGGCGCCGAACCGTAGCATCATTTCCCAGTTCATCGCCGAATCGGTCACCTTCACGATCCTCGGAGCTGTCGTGGGCTTTGTCGTCGGCATCCTGATCAGCAGTCCAATCACCTCGGCACTGGTGAGTGCGTCGGGGGGCTCGAGTTCCACGAGTGGATTCGTGCGTCGAGCCGGCGGGCCTGGCTTTGGCGCCGGAGGCAGCGGCTTCACGCCGCCGACTGGTGGATTCGCCAACCGTGGCGCAGGGACGTTCCGTTTCGGCGGGTTCTCCAACACCATCACCCAGATCCACACGTCGGCCGGATGGTCGACGCTCGGCTTCGCGCTTATCGCCGCGATCGTCATCGCCGCGCTCGGCAGCGCCGTGGCAGCCGCCACGATTATCCGCATCCGTCCCGCCGAAGTCTTGAGGAGTGAATAATGCTGAAGGTCGAGAACCTGGACAAGACCTTCCACACCGGCGCGGGTGACGTCCACGCCGTGCAAAACGTCTCCTTCGAGGCGAAGGACGGCGAACTCGTCGCGATACTGGGCGCGAGTGGAAGCGGTAAGTCGACGCTGCTCTCGTTGCTCGGTCTGCTCGACTCCCCCGACCGCGGGAGCATTGACATCGACGGCACGCAACTGGCCAACCTCGACTCGGCCGGACGGACCAGGTACCGTTCAAGCCAGGTGGGCTTCGTCTTTCAGCAGTTCAATCTGATCCCCAACCTCAACGCCAGAGAGAACGTGAAACTCGCGTTGGAATTCGCGCACTGGCCCAAGGCAGACCGCGATAATCGGGCGAACGAACTCTTAGGAATCGTGGGTCTGGACGAGAGCAAAGCGGAACGTCGGCCCGCGAAGTTATCCGGCGGTGAGCAACAACGGGTCGCCATCGCCCGCGCTTTCGCCGCCCAACCGCAACTCATCCTCGCCGACGAGCCCACCGGAAGCCTCGACAAGGCCACCGGTCAGAAGATCGTCGAACTCTTGCGTGAGGTCGCCACCACCCAGAAGGCGACAGTCCTGGTGGTGACCCACGATGAGAAGATCGCTAAGAAAGCTGATCGTCGATTTGAAATCGAAGACGGCGTCCTCAAGGAGATCCACTAAATAAGGCGAAACGGTCCTTGGAGTAACCTCGGTTCCGCTATGGCTCTCTCAATCGGCATCGTCGGACTACCAAACGTCGGTAAATCAACGCTTTTTAACGCGCTGACCGACAATGACGTCCTCGCGGCGAACTATCCTTTCGCGACCATCGAACCGAACGTCGGGGTCGTCGCGGTGCCCGACCACCGCCTGGCGAAACTGGCGAAAGTGTTCGGTTCCGAACGCATCCTGCCCGCGAGTGTCACCTTCGTCGACATCGCGGGCATCGTGCGCGGGGCCTCCGAAGGCGAAGGTCTCGGCAACCAGTTCCTCGCCGCGATCCGTGAATCCAACGCCATCTGCGAGGTCGTTCGTGTCTTTCACGACGACGACGTCATCCACGTCGAAGGTGTCATCGACCCCGCGAGCGACGTCGCCACGATCGAGACCGAACTCATTCTCGCCGACCTACAAACCCTCGACAAGGCCATCACTCGCCTCGAGCGCGAGGCAAAACGAGGCGGCGACGCTGCCACCAAACTGGCCGAATTGAAGAAAGCCCACGCCGCGCTCAACGATGGCCGCGTGATTTCCAAGGTCGGTAAGGAGCTCGACCGCGAGTCCCTCGCCGACCTGCACCTCTTGACCGACAAGCCGTTCATCTACGTCTTTAACGTGGACGAGTCGACACTGAGTGACGAGGCGCGTCGAAGCGAACTCGAGGCGTCGGTTGCACCCGCTCCCTGCGTGATCCTCTGTGCCAAGGTCGAAGCCGAACTCGAAGGTTTGGATCCTACGGACGCGCTCGAACTGCTCCAATCCTTTGGACAACAGGAATCGGGATTGTCCCTGCTCTCGCGGGTCGGCTTCGCCACGCTCGGTCTGCAGACCTTCCTCACCGCCGGACCCAAGGAGACGAGGGCCTGGACCATACACCGCGGGGCCACGGCCCCCGAAGCCGCGGGCGAGATCCACACGGACTTCCAGAAGCACTTCATCAAAGCCGAGGTGGTCTCCTTCGATGACCTGATGGCGGCGGGTTCCATGGTCGCCGTGAGAGCGGCGGGCAAGGCCCGCATCGAAGGCAAGGACTACGTCATGCGTGACGGCGACGTCGTGGAGTTCCGCGTCGGCGTCTGATTGGTACGATGTACCAAGGCGGACGCGACAGAGGTCGACGCCTGAAGACCACTAGACCACTAGGAGCATCATGACCTCTGCCACCTTCGACTTCAAAGTCGCTGACCTCTCCCTCGCCGATTTCGGACGGGCGGAAATCACCCTCGCCGAGCACGAGATGCCCGGCCTCATGGCGATGCGATCAGAGTTCGGCGCCGCCAAGCCCCTGAAGGGCGCGCGCATCGCCGGCTCGCTGCACATGACCATCCAGACCGCCGTCCTGATCGAAACACTCGTCGAACTCGGTGCCGACGTGCGTTGGGTGAGTTGCAACATCTTCTCGACCCAAAACCACGCCGCCGCCGCGGTCGTCGTGGGCCCACACGGCACCGCCGACCAACCCGCCGGTGTCCCAGTGTTCGCCTGGAAGGGCGAGACACTCGAGGAGTACTGGTGGTGCACCGAGCAGTTGCTGCGGTGGCCCGGATTCGCTGGACCCACGATGATCCTCGACGACGGCGGTGACGCGACGCTGCTCGTGCACAAGGGTCTCGAGTTCGAGCGCGCGGGATTCGTCCCTGCACCAGAGAGCGCGGACTCCGAGGAGTACCGCGTGATCCTCGCGCTGTTGCACAAGATCATCTCGAGTGGCGAGAAGATCTTTGAGCCCATGGCCAAGAGCATCATCGGGGTCTCGGAGGAGACCACCACCGGCGTGCACCGTCTCTATGAGATGGAGCGCCACGGCGTCCTGCTCTTTCCCGCGATCAACGTGAACGACGCCGTGACCAAGTCCAAGTTCGACAACAAATACGGCTGTCGCCACTCGCTCATCGACGGCATCAACCGCGCGACCGACACGCTCATTGGCGGCAAGGTCGCGATCGTCTGTGGTTACGGTGACGTCGGCAAGGGTTCGGCCGAGTCGCTGCGCGGCCAGGGCGCGCGCGTCATCATCACCGAGATCGACCCGATCTGCGCGCTGCAAGCCGCTATGGACGGTTTCCAGGTCACCACGCTCGAGGACGCCCTTCCGTACGCGGACATCATCATCACCGCCACGGGCAACAAGGACATCGTCACCGTGGCGCACATGCAGATGATGAAGCATCAGGCGATCTTGGGCAACATCGGCCACTTCGACAACGAGATCGACATCGCCGGGTTGACCGCGCTGCCCGGGGTGAAGCGCGAGAACATCAAGCCCCAAGTGGACAAGTGGATCCTGCCCAACGGGCGGGCGATCATCCTGCTCTCCGAGGGCCGCCTGCTCAACCTGGGAAACGCCACCGGACACCCGAGTTTCGTGATGAGCAATTCGTTCACCAACCAGACGATGGCCCAAATGGAGCTCTTCGCCAACACCGAAAACTACGAAAAGAAGGTCTACGTCCTGCCCAAGCACCTGGACGAGAAGGTTGCGCGACTGCACCTGAGCGCATTGGGTGTGAAACTCACCCAGTTGTCCAAGCAGCAGGCTGACTACATCGGCGTCGCGGTCGACGGTCCCTATAAGCCGGATTCCTACCGCTACTAGGGGACACTCGTCGCGTCGCGAACGCGGGACTTCTTTGACATGATTGGATGAGACTTAGACGGGAATCTTCGTCGAAAGGATCGTCATGGCGAACGGACCACGGGAAACGGTGCTCGACGCGATTGGTTCCACGCCGCTCATCGAGGTGGAGGGTCTCTGGCTGAAGCTCGAGTACTTGAATCCTTCGGGCTCGATCAAGGCGCGCATGGCGCGTTACATCATCGAGCGCGCCGAGCGAGAGGAACTCCTGCACCCCGGCGACACGATCGTCGAGGCCTCGAGTGGCAACACCGGTAACGCCATGAGCATGGTCGCGGCCGTGAAGGGCTACAGAATGATCGTGGTCATGCCCGTCGGCATGAGTCCCGAACGCGCGGCGATCTCGACGGCCTTCGGCGCTCAACTCGTGAACGTCGGCAATTTTCACGTCAACGAGGCCCTCGCCCTCGCCGACCAACTCGGACAGCGCCCCGGGCACTTCGCCCCCCACCAATTCGAATCCGAATGGAACATCGAGGAGAACCGCACTTGGCTCGGACCCGAGATCCTCGGCCAATTGCCCGAAGGTCGCACCCCCGACGCCTTCGTCATGGGCGTGGGCACGGGTGGCACCCTGATCGGCGTCGGCCAGGCCTTTCGAGCGCGCAATCCCGACGTGCTGATCGTGGGACTCGAACCGAGTGAGTCGTGCACCATTCAGTGCGGCGACACGGGACTGCACAAGATCGAAGGGATCGCCGACGGCTTCGTGCCCGCGATCTACCAACGCAACCGCGACCTCGTCAGTCGCGTGGTCGCGGTGCACAGTGACGACGCGGTCGCCGAGATGCGCCACCTCGCGCGCCGTCACGGTCTGCTCGTCGGACCGAGTTCGGGGGCCAACATCGTCGCCGCGCGCCGATTGGTCGCGGAGAATCCTTCGCTCAAGACCGTCGTGACGATCTGTTGTGACGAGGGCGAGAAGTATCTGAGCGAGTACTTCATCCCCGAGGTGCACGCCGTCGACGCGGCGACGCTCGCCGGTTCAGCGCACTAAGACCAGACCGGGTTCTGTCTAAAGTGGCGTGACGTACGCGCCGTGGATGCCACCGTCGACGAGGAACGTTGAGGCGGTCATGAACGAGGAGTCGTCGCTCGCGAGGAACAACACCGCGCTGGCGATCTCCTCGGGTTCGGCGAAACGGCCCATCGGCACGTGCACCAGGCGACGCGCGGCCCGCTCGGGGTCCTTCGCGAAGAGCTCCTGTAGCAACGGTGTGTTCACGGGTCCCGGACACAGGGCGTTCACCCGGATGCCCTCACGGGCGAACTGCACCCCGAGTTCACGACTCATCGACAACACGCCTCCCTTGGAGGCGGTGTAGGAAATCTGTGACGTCGCCGAACCCAATACCGCGACGAAAGACGCGGTATTGATGATTGAACCACCGCCGCGCTTTTGCAGGTGCGGGATGCCGTAGCGACAACAGAGGTAGACCGAGGTCAGGTTCACCTCTTGGACCCGACGCCACGCCTCGAGGCCCGTCGTGAGGATTGAGTCGTCGTCGGCCGGTGAGATGCCCGCGTTGTTGAACAACACGTCGATGCCGCCGTAGACCTCCTCGGTCTTCTTATAGAGCGCCTCCACACTGGGCTCGCTCGCGACGTCGACCTCAACAAAGGTGCCACCGATCTCGCTGGCGAGTAGCGTGCCCTCCTTCTCGGCGAGGTCGGCCACGACCACCTTGGCGCCCTCTTGGGCGAAACGCAGCGCGGTCGCGCGACCGATGCCGCTCGCCGCGCCGGTGATAACCGCTACCTTGTTGTCCAAACGACCCATCATTCCTCCGTAGATAGAAATACGTTCTTCTCTTCACTGAAACCCAACAGCGCGTCGGGGCCGAGTTCACGTCCGATGCCGGACTGCTTGAACCCACCGAATGGCGTCGAGTAACGAACCGAGGAGTTCGAGTTGACCGACAACGCGCCGGTCTCGACGCCACGCGCCACGCGCAGCGCCTTACCGACGTCGCGCGACCAGATCGAGCCCGACAGACCGTAGGGACTGTCGTTGGCGATCTCGATTGCCTCGGCCTCGTCGCCAAAGCGCACCACCGAGACCACCGGACCGAAGATCTCCTCGTTAAAGGCGCGACTTGTGCGGTCGGGAGTCTCGAGGACGGTGGGGGCGAACCAGTACCCCCGGCCTTCGGGCGCGCTGCCTCGAAAGGCCACGTTCTCCTCTTCGACGTAGGCGGCGACGCTTTCTCGTTGGGCGGCGGTGATGAGCGGTCCCATCTCGCTCGCCTCGCTCGTCGGGTCCAGCACCTTTACACCCTTCACGGCGACCTCGAACAACTCCATGAAATGGTCGTAGGCCTTGTCTTCGACGAGGATCCGAGAACGCGCGCAGCAGTCCTGACCCGCGTTGTCAAACACGGCGTAGGGTGCGCCGGCGGCGGCCTTCTCGAGGTTGGCGTCGGCGAAGATGATGTTCGCACTCTTACCCCCGAGTTCGAGAGTGACTCGCTTGACCTGCTCGGCGCAGCCCGCCATGATCTTTCGCCCGGCGTCGTTCGAACCGGTGAAGCAGACCTTGCGTACCGCCTCGTGGGTCACGAAGCGGTAGCCCACCGAGGCGCCGTCGCCGACCAGGACCTGGAAGACGTCCTCGGGGATCCCCGCCTCGAGGGCCAGTTCGGCCAGTCGCATCGCGGTGAGCGGCGTGAGCGTGGCGGGCTTGAGCACGACGGTGTTGCCCGCGGCGAGTGCGGGTCCTAGCCCCCAACCCGCGATAGGCATCGGGAAGTTCCAGGGCACGATGATACCCACGACGCCCACCGGCTCGTAGAACGTGATGTCGACGCCCCCCGCCACGGGGATCTGACGACCCGAGTGACGTTCCGGCGCGCCCGAGTAGTAGGCGAGGACGTCGCGGACATTGCCCGCTTCCCAGCGCGCGTTACCAATGGTGTGGCCCGAGTTGGCGACCTCGAGTTGGGCGAGCTCTTCGAGGTGACTGTCCACCACCTCAGAGAATCGGCGCAAGAGCCGCGCCCGGTCGGCCGGCGTGACCGCGCGCCAGAGCGGTGCCGCCTTCAAAGATCGAGCGATGGCTTCGTCGGTCTGGCGAACGTCAAGCATCTCGACGGTGCGGACCTGCTCCTCGGTGGAGGGATTGATGATCGAGAGCGTGCTCACAGTCGTTCGAACCCTCGGTAGCGTTCCCAGTCGGTGACGGCGGCCCCGAACGCGTCAACTTCGACGCGCGCCGCGCGCACGTAATGGTCAACGACCTCGTCACCGAACGCGTCACGCGCCACCGCGCTCTGGTCGAAGAGCGTCATCGCCTCGCCGAGCGAGGTCGGCACGCGCGAGGCGTCGGCGACGTAGGCGTTGCCCCCAAAGGGCGGCGCCAACTCCAGTGCCTCGTCGACGCCACGCAGTCCCGCCGCGACCAGCGCCGCGACCGCGAGGTACGGATTTACGTCGCCGCCCGGTATCCGGCACTCGACGCGAATCGACGGACCGTGGCCGACCACTCGAAACGCGCACGTGCGATTGTCGACGCCCCAGAGTAACGCCGTGGGAGCGAAGGAGCCGGCCACGAAGCGCTTGTAGCTGTTGATGTTGGGCGCGAGCAGGAGCGACAACTCCTTCGAGTACGCCAAGAGACCCGCGAGGAACTGCTCGAAGACTGGCGAGAATCCGTGGGGACCGTCGCCAGCGAAGACCGGCCGATCGTTCTCGTCGCGAAGCGAGAGGTGGATGTGGCAGGAGTTCCCCTCGCGCGCGTCGTACTTGGCCATGAACGTCAGGCTGTAGCCGTCTTGGGCGGCGATCTCCTTGGCCCCCAGTTTGTACAGACCGTGCTCGTCGCACTTGTCTACCAGCGTGCTGTAGAAGAAGGCAATCTCGTGCTGACCGTAGTTGCACTCGCCCTTTACCGATTCCACGGCCATTCCCGCACCGGACATGGCCCGACGGATCCTTCCGAGCAACGGCTCGATTCGCGAAGTCCCCTGCAGCGAATAGTCGACGTTGTACAAGTTGACCGGCGTCAGGTCGCGATAGCCCGACTTCCAGGCATGTTCGTAACTGTCCTCGAAGACGATGAACTCGAGTTCCGTTCCCGTGAGCCCGCTCCAACCCCGTTCGGCGAGACGCGAGACTTGCTGTTGGAGGACCTGACGGGGCGACGGGGCGACCGGCTCGCCGTGCACGGTCTCGACGTCGGCGAAGACCAGTGCCGTCTTCTCGTGCCAGGGGACCATCCGCACGGTCGTGAAGTCGGGTCGAAACGCGATGTCGCCGTAACCGCGGTCCCAGGACGTGAGGGCGAAACCGTCCACCGTGGCCATGTCGACGTCCGAGGCCAGGAGATAACTACAACCCTCGACCACGCCGTCACCGATCACGTCGACGAAGAAGTCGCCGTCAAGCCGTTTGCCCTGCAGGCGACCCTGCATGTCGGTGATCGCCAGGATGACGGTGTCAATCGATCCATCGGCGATGCGAGCGAGGAGTTCTTCACGTGTAAGGCGACCTGAGTTGCGCGACATCCCTCTGACTCCTTGGATTGGATTGCAGCCGATAGTAACCGTCCGCGGTGGTGCCAACAAAACCGAGGTCGGGGTTGGTTCTGCCTGCCCGAACAACTCCCAGCCCCGAATGATCGCCACAAGTCCGACTCGTCCCGTGCGAACCCCGTTCCGCCAGCGCGGCGG
>Ga0302202_10000044_pt1 | contig 125162 bp, 114 predicted proteins | sample II_Bog_N3_3_FD_194579 | JGI IMG/M metagenome (GOLD analysis project Ga0302202, IMG submission 194579) | Peat permafrost microbial communities from Stordalen Mire near Abisko, Sweden - II_Bog_N3_3 | ecosystem: Environmental > Terrestrial > Soil > Wetlands > Peat | place: Sweden: Abisko... | reverse complement strand
GGTATTTCCTGGCGCCGGAATCGCGGGAAAATTTTTACCGTCAGAAATACCGTCAAAAAGTTTCGCTTGGGGGCGAGAGGTCAAAATTATGGCGTAGCAACAACTCTGTTTCTTCAAGGACTTGCGCGTGCAGGCGATAGAGCGTGAAAGGTGCCGAAAGGCCCTTTTCACTCCCACTCAATTGTCGCCGGCGGCTTTCCGGAAATGTCGTACACGACCCGCGATATACCGGCCACCTCGTTGATGATGCGATGGGTGACCCGGTCGAGAAAATCGTAGGGCAGGCGTGCCCAGCGCGCCGTCATGAAATCGATGGTCTCGACCGCGCGCAGCGCCACCACATAGTCATACCGCCGCCCATCGCCCATCACGCCGACGGAGCGGACGGGCAGGAACACCGCGAATGCCTGGCTCACCTTCTCGTAGAGGCCGTCGCGCCGCAACTCCTCGATGAAGATGGCATCGGCACGGCGCAGCAGATCGGCATGGGATTTGCGAATTTCGCCCAGGATGCGCACCCCCAGGCCCGGTCCCGGAAACGGGTGCCGGTGGACCATGTCGGCCGGCAGATCGAGTGCGAGGCCCATGCGGCGCACCTCGTCCTTGAACAATTCGCGCAACGGTTCGAGCAACTTCAGCTTCATGTTGCGCGGCAGGCCGCCCACGTTGTGATGCGACTTGATCACGTGCGCCTTGCCGGTCTTCGCGCCGGCGGACTCGATCACATCGGGATAGATCGTTCCCTGCGCCAGCCATTTGACGTCCTCGAGCTTCGCCGCTTCCTCGTCGAAGACCTCGATGAACACCCGGCCGATGATCTTGCGCTTCTGCTCCGGATCGGCCTCCCCCGCCAATGCCGCGAGGAATCGCTGCTCGGCGTCGACGCGGATCACGCGCACCCCCATGTGCTGCGCGAACGTGGCCATCACCTGATCGCCCTCGGCGAGCCGCAGGAGCCCGTGGTCGACGAACACGCAGGTCAGCTGGCGGCCGATGGCCCGATGCAGCAGGGCGGCGAGCACGGAGGAATCCACGCCACCGGACAGCCCCAGCAGCACGTTGTCGCCGCCGACCTGGCTGCGAATTCGTGCGACGCCATCCTCGATGATGCTGCCCGTGGCCCAGGTCGCGGCGCAGCCGGCGATCTCGCGCACGAATCGCCTCAGGATTTCGCCGCCCTGCAGGGTGTGGGTCACCTCGGGATGGAACTGGACCGCGTAGAAACGGCGCGCCTCGTCGGCCATGGCCGCGATCGGCGCATTGTCGCTCGCGGCGATCGCCTCGAATCCCGGGGGCACCGCGACGACGTGGTCGCCGTGGCTCATCCACACGTCGAGCACGCGCCGGCCCGCCGCGTCGCGATTGTCCTCCAGCGCGTCCAGCAGGCGCGAGGCGGCGGTGGGCCGAATTTGCGCGGCGCCGAATTCGCGCCGGCTCGCGGACTCGACCTGGCCGCCCAATTGGGCGGCCATCGTCTGCATGCCGTAGCAGATGCCGAGCACCGGCACGCCCATCTCGAACACGTCTGGCGGCGCCTGCAGACCCTTGGAGTCGTACACCGACTCGGGGCCGCCCGAGAGGATCACGGCCCTGGGGTGAAAGGCCTTGATCGCGGCGGCATCCGCGTCGCAGGCGTAGATCTCGCAATAGACGCCGAGTTCGCGCACGCGGCGGGCGATCAACTGGGTGTACTGGGCGCCGAAATCGAGGATCAGGATCCGGTCAGCGTGGATGTCGATCATCAACTGATCCGATAATTGGGCGCTTCTTTGGTGATCGTGACGTCATGCACATGGCTTTCGCGCACGCCGGCGCTGGTGATTCGTACGAACTGCGGCCGGGTCCGCATCTCGTCGATACTGCCGCTGCCGGTGTATCCCATCGCGGCACGCAGTCCGCCCGCCAGCTGATGCAGGATCGCCACCAGGCTTCCCTTGTACGGTACGCGGCCCTCGATGCCTTCCGGCACCAGCTTCTCGAGCTCCGTGGTCGTGTCCTGAAAATAGCGGTCGCTCGATCCGTGCGCCTGCGCCATGGCTCCCAGGGACCCCATGCCGCGGTAGGCCTTGTACGAGGCGCCCTGGTACAGTTCGACCTCGCCGGGCGACTCCTCGGTGCCGGCGAACATGCCGCCGATCATCACGGTGTGCGCGCCGGCTGCCAGCGCCTTGGCGATGTCGCCCGAAAAGCGGATCCCGCCGTCGCCGATGACCGGAACGCCGCTGCCCTCGAGCGCCTTGGTCACGCGGGAGATGGCGCTGATCTGCGGCACGCCGACCCCGGCCACGACGCGCGTGGTGCAAATCGACCCAGGCCCGATCCCAACCTTGACGCCATCCGCACCGTGCTTCACCAGATCCAGGGCGGCCTCCGCGGTCACGATGTTGCCGCCGATCACCTGCAGGTCCGGGTATTGCTTCTTGATACGGGCCACGGTCTCCAGCACGCCGCGCGAATGACCGTGCGAGGTATCGACCACCACCACATCGACCCCGGCCTCGCGCAGCGCCGCGACGCGGTCCAGGGTGTCCGGAGCCGTGCCCACCGCGGCGCCGACCCGCAGGCTGCCGACGGGGTCCTTGCACGCGTTCGGAAACTCCGTCGCCTTCTGGAAGTCCTTGACGGTGATCATCCCCTTGAGTTCGTGATCGTTCGCGACCACGAGCACTTTCTCGATGCGATGCTTGTGCAGCAGCGCCAGCACTTCGTCCTTGGGGGCATTCTCGCGGACCGTCACGAGCCGTTCCTTGGGAGTCATCACCGACGATACCGGCGCGTCCAGCTTCGTTTCGAACCGCAGGTCGCGGTGGGTGACGATGCCGACGACCTTGGTGCCGAGCACCACCGGCACGCCGGAGATGTTGTGCGCGCGGGTCAGCTCGATGACCTCGCGAATGGTCATGTCGGGCCGCACCGTAATGGGGTCGCTGATGACTCCGCTTTCGAATTTCTTGACGCGATCGACCTGCCGCGCCTGCTTGTCGATCGACATGTTCTTGTGGATGATGCCGATGCCGCCTTCTTGGGCGATCGTTATGGCGAGGCGGGCTTCGGTGACCGTGTCCATGGCGGCAGATACCACGGGGAGGTTGACGCGTATGTCCCGGGTCAAGCTGCTGGCGAGCGACACCTCGCGCGGCAAGACCTCGGAATATGCCGGCACGAGCAGCACGTCGTCGAATGTGAGTGCCTCTTCAAGAATACGCATAGGATTCAGCGTTCACGGATTCGCTTAAGAGGCGGCGCATTGTACCTTGCACCTGCGGCCGGGTAAACCGCAGTATCATCCGCGGATGGACCCCGCCTCGAGCCCCGTCCCCGGCACGCCGCCCGAACGCGACATTTACACGGTTTCGCGGCTCAACCGCGAGGTCCGGGTGCTGCTGGAACGCGGTTTCGGCACGTTGTGGATCGAAGCGGAGATCTCCAACTTCGCCCGTCCCAGCTCCGGACACTGGTATTTCTCGCTCAAGGACGCGAATGCGCAGGTTCGCTGCGCCATGTTCCGGCAGCGGAACTACCTGTCCACGTTCACCCCCAAAGACGGGCAGAAAGTGCTGGTCCGGGCGCGCATCGGGCTGTACGAACCCCGCGGCGAGTACCAGCTCATCGTGGACCACATCGAGGATGCGGGGCGCGGCGCGCTGCAGCGTCAATTCGAGGAGCTGCGCGCGCGGCTGGCGGCCGAGGGCCTGTTTGCGGCCGAGCGGAAGCGACCGCTGCCCGGTCTTCCGGTGCGCATCGGCATCATCACCTCACCCACCGGCGCCGCCGTTCGCGACATCCTGCACGTCCTGGCGCGGCGATTTCCCGCCATAGGCGTGCTCATCTACCCGGTCCAGGTCCAGGGTGCCCAGGCGGCGGCGGACATCGTCGCCGCCCTCGAATTGGCGGGGCGCAGGGCCGATTGCGATGTGCTGATCCTGGCCCGGGGCGGCGGGTCCTTGGAGGATCTCTGGGCGTTCAACGATGAACGCCTGGCGCGCGCGATCGTGGCCTCGCCGATACCCATCATCACCGGCGTGGGACACGAGGTCGACTTCACCATTGCGGACTTCGCCGCGGACGTGCGCGCGCCGACGCCCTCGGCGGCGGCCGAATTGGTGGTGCCCGATGCGCAGGAGTGGCTGCAGTCTTTTGCCCTGGCAGGCAAGCGCCTCGAGGCCGCGCTGCGCCGGCGGGTCGCTGAATTGCGGGAGCGGCTGCGCTGGCTGGCCGGGCGAGCCGGCGTGGTGAGTCCCGCCGCCAAGCTGACCCAGCAGGCACAGCGGCTGGATGAATTGGAACAGGCAATGGTGCGCGAGATGAAACGCCGTCTCCAGACCTCCGCCGAGCGCCTGCGATGGCTGGCGGGGCGAGCCCAACTCGTGGGCCCCGCAACCCGGCTGTCCCAGCAATCCTTGCGGCTCGACGCCTGCCGCCAGCGCCTCGATCGAGCGTGGCGCCAGATCGTCGGCACCCGCGGCGCGGCGCTCTCCGAGCTTGCGCGCACACTGAATGCCGTCAGCCCCCTCGCCACGCTGGAACGGGGCTACGCCATCGTGAGCACGGAGGACGGCCGCATCCTGCGCGACGCCGCGGACGCCGGGCCGGGATCGATCATCGAGGCGCGCCTGGCCGTGGGAAGAGTTCGCGCCAGGGTCGAGGGGACCTCGTGAGGGCCTCGCGCGCGGCGTCTTGCGCCGCGGGCCTTGCGCTCGCGCTGCGGCTCACGCCCGGGTTCTCGTTCGACCTGCCGCACGAGAGCGCCGTGCCGGGCGGGATCAAGATCATCCGCCTCGATGACCGGGGCCCAGCGCCGCCGCAGGTTGAGTTCGACGGCCGCCGCGCGCTGGTCATTCAGGAGGGCGCCGCGTGGACGGCCGTGATCGGCATCCCGCTCAGCGCCGCCCCGGGCGGGCACGAGATCGCGGTGAAGGGCGGCGAACCGCGCGTCATCGGATTCGAGGTGGCCGATAAGCAATACGTGACTCAGTCATTGAAGGTGCCCCCCGGGCAGGTGAACCTGTCCAAGGCGGACCTCGATCGCGTCGGCGCCGAACGCGCCCGCATCGATCACGCGCTCGCGGAGTATTCGGAGCCGCCTCCCGGGACGCTGCGGCTGCCGCAGCCCGTGCCGGGCCGGCGGAGCAGCTCGTTCGGGTCGCGGCGCATATTCAACGGCGAAGCGCGCAGCCCGCACCCTGGCATGGACATTGCCGCGGCCGCCGGCACGCCGGTGCATCTGCCGATCGCGGGCACGGTGATCGAGACCGGTAATTTTTTCTTCAACGGCAATACGGTCCTGGTCGACCACGGACGCGGACTCATCAGCATGTACTGCCATCTGTCCGCCGTCGACGTCGAGCCGGGCCAGCATCTCGCAGCCGGCGCGCGCATCGGCGCAGTCGGGAAAACGGGACGCGCCACGGGACCCCATTTGCATTGGGGCGTGGCGCTCAATCGGGCCTGGGTCGACCCGGAATTGTTCGTGCCCTAGGAGTCGGTTCCGTTCAGCATCTGGTGGACCGCCGCCCCCTCGAGAGGCGCTCCCGCCGACGCGGCCTGCCGCAGGCGGGCGCTTTGCTCCTGCGCCGCCGCGCCCGAGAGCTGCATCTCCACCTGGCCCTGGAAGAACGCGCCATCCTGGATGGCGACGCGCGGCGCGAAGACGTTGCCCTTCACCTTCGCCGTGGCGCGTATGTGGACGAACTCCGTCGCATACAGGTCGCCTTCGACCTTGCCGTCGACCACGATCACGCGCGCGCGAATGTCGCCCTTCATCGACCCATCCGGACCGATCCCGAGATTTTGGGTGTGCATGATGGAGCCTTCGACGCTGCCCTGCACGATGAGGTCTTCCTGAGCCGACAGCTCTCCGCGGAACCGCAGCGTGGGCCCCAGGATCGACGCGCGCGCCGCCGGTTCCGGCGTACGCGCCTCGGGCGCCCGGATTTCCACCGGGCGCGGCTCAGCGGCCTTCGCCTCGGCGGCGCGCTGGGCCGGCGTGCGCGGCTCGGCTCGCGATTCGGCGTGCGGCTCGCGCGGCTCGGGTCGGGTCGATGCCTCGTGGCCGCTTCGGCCGCTCGGGTTGACGTTCATGATCGGCAATTCTCCATCTTCGGATTTCTTGAACCAGGCCATTTTTAAGCTGCGCTCGATGTGGGTTTGATCGTTCGGGGACCGGACAAATCCTGCTTGACCGAGAACTGTCCCGGCGTCTTCGCATCCATGTCGATGTTGCCGCTGAAGCACGCTCCTTCGAGAATGCAGACGATGGGTGAGTAGATATTGCCGCGGACCTTGGCAGTTTCCTTCACGACCACCGATTTATCGGCCTGCAGGTCGCCATCGACCGTGCCTTCGACCACGATGAGCTCGGCTCGAATGTTCGCCTTGACGGTGCCCTGAGGGCCTATGGTGAGGCGCTGCGTGTGGGTGACGGATCCTTCGACGCGCCCCTGGATCAGCAGATCCTCATCCGCGGACAGGTCGCCCTTGAAATTGATCGTTGGACCGAGAACTGATGCGCGGTCATTCGCGCCGTTGGTCGGATTAGTCATGTGTCTCCTCCAGTGTCAAAGTCGGGCGACCGGAGCGGGAGACTACCTTGCATAATCCCTTTTCGCGTGCGACATCGGTCACGAAACGGGATGTCGCCGTTCGCGGACGCCCGGCCTCGGCAACCGTCAGCGTGGGCCGCCGGCGCCGAATCCGCGGGGGCGCCCGGAGCCGGGCTGGCGGTGGATCCCGGCGCGGGCGTGTCCGCCGCAAGGGCAGTCGGCACGCCAAATCGCGAGGATCGAGCACCAAACGGGCAGGTATTTCAAGATGTTTCGCTCGCATCGCGCCTGAGTGACCAGGGCGTCTCGTCGGCCGACGGATCGAGCCGCCTCTTGATACAGCTGCGCGAGATCAGCCCCCGGACCACCGCGCCGCCCCCGGCGGTGGCGCTCTCCACGATCAGAAGGTGCATCAGGCCCACCCCATGAAAAATCTCCAGAATATCGGCGATCCTAGCCGACTGCATCGTGGACCAATCCACCGTGGGCAGATCATCCCATGCGGTCATGATGTCCCCGACGCGGATGTACTCGCGGCGCGTGATGTTCGAGCGCTGCATGAACTGATGTGGACGCTCGCCCTCGATGTCGTACGAGGTAATGAGGCCGATGACCTGAGAGCCGCTGATCACCAGCAGCGCCCGCACGCCGCATCGTTTCATGTCCCCCAGTGCGTCGTCGATCGCCCGCTCCGGAGCGACGCTGATGGGCACTCGGTATTTGAAATCGGTCATGCAGCGAATAGCCGGATCGCGCAGCTTCAAGTCGGGACTGTTCGCGGGCTGACGCATCGGCAACACGCCTGATGCAAGGGTATTGGTGCGCTCGGACAAATCGTTGTTCATAAACATCGGATCCTCCGGTTCCTGCAACGCGGTCGCTCAGCTTGCAATTCGGTCCATGAGAGCTCCAAGCTCAAATCGAACCTCGGTGATAGACACGGGGTCTGCCGGCAGGTTCGCTCCATAGTTCATCGCAGACTCCCGATGTCGGCGAACGGCCATCTCTAGCGCGTCGCCACGGCAATCGCGGCGGCGGCCATCAAGGTGCCACTGCCGCGGTTCAATAATTTGTTGGCCCGCGGATTCCTGAACCAGGCGCGCGCCCGCGACGCCGCGAGCACATACGCACCGAGGATCGACGGCAGGATCACCGCAATCGCCGCCACGATCTCGAGGTATCCATCGAGCTTCAAGCTCTCCAACTGCACGACCGTCGGCAGCAGGGCGACGAAGAACAGCATGGGCTTCGGGTTGCCCAGGGTGAGCATGAGGCTCCCCGCGAACAGACGCGAAGGGGTCTGGTTGCGGCACCGGGAATCGATATCGGCCAGCGGATGAACCGGCGTCGACCACAGCTTGTAGGCCAGGAACAGGAGGTACGCGGCGCCCGCGTACCGGACCGCCACGAACGCGGCATGGGCGGTGTGCGCCAGTGCGCTCAAGCCGAGGGCAGCGCCCAGAAACCAGATGAGATCGCCGGCCACGAATCCCGCGATGAACGCCGGTGCACCCACGGATCCGCGGGCGAGGCCCTGGGCTATGACGGCGGCCACCCCGGGTCCCGGCGTGGCAACGGCCATGAAGTAGACCGCACTGAACGTAACCAGCCCATACCAGGTCATGGCGCACTCCCCCTCCGAGCACGCCTGATTGTAACTCAAGAACGGGTAGGCGGCGGCAGTCGTGCCGCAGCGCATCGCCGCCGGGGGCCGCGCACGCCGCGGCCCTCGCGGCGCGCCGTTATTCGAGGCTTTCGCCGTGCAGGGAGATGTCGAGGCCCTCGCGCTCCTGCTCCTCCGTGACCCGCAGCCCCAGCGTCTTGTCGATGATCAGCAATAGAACATAACTCACCGAAAATCCGTAGATCACCGTCACCGCCACGCCCTTCGCCTGGATCAGCAGCGAGCCGTCCGCCCCGCTGATCTCCTTGCTCGCAAACACCCCCGTCAACAGCGCCCCGATGATCCCCCCGATCCCGTGCACCCCGAAGGCGTCCAGCGAGTCGTCGTACTTCAGCGCCCGCTTCAGCGAGGTCGCCGCAAAATAACACACCACCCCGGCCGCCAAGCCAATGACCACCGCCGCCGTCGGCGCCACGAACCCCGAGGCCGGCGTGATCGCCACCAGCCCCGCCACCGCCCCCGAGGCTATCCCCAGCACGCTCGGCTTGCCGTTGCCCACCCACTCCGCAAACATCCACCCCAGCGCCGCCGCCGCCGCCGCCATCTGCGTCACCAGCATCGCCATCCCCGCGCGCCCGTCCGCCGCCACCGCAGAGCCGGCGTTGAACCCAAACCAGCCCACCCACAAGAGCGAGGCCCCGATCAGCGTGTACGTCAGGTTATGCGGCGCCATCGCCTCGCGCCCATACCCAATCCGCTTGCCCAGCACCAAACAACTCGCCAGGCCCGCCATCCCCGCGTTGATGTGCACCACCGTGCCACCCGCGTAGTCCAACACATGGCTCGCGTTCAGCCACCCGCTCGGCTCCCACACCATGTGCGCAATCGGCGCATACACCAGCAACGACCACGCCGACAAAAATACCAGCATCGCCGAAAACTTCATCCGGTCCGCAAACGCCCCCGCAATCAGCGCCGGCGTGATGATCGCAAAGGTCATCTGAAACATCGCGTACACCGTCTCCGGTATCGTCGGCGCCAGGTGCGACACCGTCAGCTTGTTGCCCGCATCCGCCGATATAAACTTCACCCCCTCAAACAGCGCCCGGCTCGCCCCGCCGATAAATCCGCTCCCCGGCGTGAACGCCCACGAATACCCAATCACCCACCACAGCAGCGTCACCACGCAACAGCACGCAAAACTCTGCATCAGCGTCGCCAGCACGTTCTTCTTGCGCACCATCCCGCCATAAAACAGCGCCAATCCCGGTATCGTCATCATCAGCACCAGCGCCGTCGAGGTCAGCATCCACGCCGTGTCCCCGCCGCTGATCTTCTCCGCTCCCACCGTGAACGGCTCCGTCGGCACGCTCGCCGCCCCAGCCGCAGCCTCCGGCGCCCCCGCCGCCACCGGCGCTCCCGCCGCAGCCGCCGCGCTCGCCGCCGGCCCCTCCTGCGACCACGCCGCCGAACCCGCGGCCAGCAGGCACACCAACACCCACCCCTTCGCTACGTTCCTCACTGACGATCCCCTTGTGAAACTCTCGATTCGAATCCCGCTCAAATGGCGCTCGCGTCCCGCTCGCCCGTCCGGATGCGCACCACCTGCGTCAGCTCGAACACGAAGATCTTCCCATCCCCCACCTTCCCGGTCTGCGCCGCCTGCGCTATCGCCTCCACCACCTGCTCCGCCAGAGAATCCTCCACCGCAATCTCGATCTTCGCCTTCGGCACAAATTCCACCACGTACTCGGCACCGCGGTAGATCTCCGTATGGCCGCGCTGGCGCCCGAAGCCGCGCACCTCGGTCACCGTGACGCCGTGCACGCCCACGTCGCTGACGGCCTTGCGCACGTCGTCCAGCTTGAATGGCTTGATTATCGCGGTAATGAGCTTCATCGGTCCCGTCCTCGTAAGTTCGCGGTCGTTGGCACTGGGCGCGCAACAAGCACCCTGCGTGCCAGCGGATGGGATTGCTGCGTTATCAGCGAGTTAAGGAACGAGAGGCGCGGTCCAACCCGCGCCCCTGCACCGAATGGGCGCGCACACCAACCGACGATGCATTGAATTGAGGCGCGGCGGTCATTGGAGCGTGAGCTCGAGGCGCACCAACCCATCCTGGGACTTGGCCTTGTCGTTCGCCACCAGGAACACCCGATCGGCCCCCAGCTGCGAGTCGGCCAGCAGCGCCTGTTGCAGCTGCTTGGCGCGTTCCTGGCCGAGCGCCAGCAGTTCGGCGTCCCCGACCTGGATGTGCTCGCGGATGGTCGTGCCGAGGTAGTCGACCTTGGCCGACACGATCTCGGCCTTGGACTTCAAGCCGGTCACGGTCTCCGGATATTGGGGAGACCCGCCCAAATCCTTCGCATAGAGCCGGGTCAGCACGTCGAGCTGAGCCCGCGGATCGAGCTGCGCGAAATCGGGCGGTGTGGGCGGGGCAGCGGCTCCCTTCTTCGCAGAACCCTTCGCGGCCTGGATGTCCGCGAGCTCCGCGCCGTACTGCGCGGCGATGAGCGCGGGCCGGTCGATCGGGGGAACCACGGCGATCGGGACTGCGATTTTCAGCTGCGGCCGCTCGATCAGCGCCTTGGCGACGTTCCGGGCCTTGTCCGCGGCGGCCGCGTCCAGCGCGCTGCGGCCGGGCCGGAAATCGATGAACTGAATGTCCGGTCCGCCGCCGAACAAGGATCCGAGCAAGGCGAACGGCGCCGTGATCGCCTTCTCCAATAGGTTGACGAAGACCCTCCAGATGATGGGGCCCAGGCGGAATTTCGGGTCGTCCAACGTTCCGGTCACCGGCAAATTGAGGTCGATGACGCCGTTTCGGTCCTTGAGCAGGGACACCGCGAGCTTGATCGGCAGCGACACGGCGTCCTTGCTCGCGGTCTTGTCCCCGAATTCCAGCTGGTCGACGACGATGTGGTGCTGCGCATCGAGCGCGCGGCCGTCGACCTTGTAGTGAAGGTCCGTGCTCAGCTTGCCCTTGGAAATGTTGTAACCGGCGAACTTCCCCGAATACGGATTGAATACGGTGAGCTCGATATTGCTGAAATTCAGGGCCACGTCAGTGTAGAGCTTCGGGCCCAGGACGTTGAACTCGCCCGTGACGGAGACCGGCGAATACTTGTCCACGGAACCATGCAGATCCATCTTCGCGCGCGAATCCGGCCTGGACGAGAGCCCGACGATCGAGCCCTCCAGCCCCTGGATCCCGGTCGAGAAATTTGGGCGTATGGACAGATCGGCGAAGTTCGCCTGGCCCGCCTGCACCAGGATCTTGCGGATCGACATCGGCATGGGCGTGGGCGCCGCTGCGGCCACCGCGGGTTCCGGCGCCCCTGCCGCTTTTTTCGCCGGGCGGGAGGCCGCGGCCGCCGGGGTCGGGGCCGCGGTCTGCGGTACGGGGCCGGATTCCGCTCCCGCGGCGCCCGGCGCCGCCAGGATGCGCTTGACGTTCATGCTCTCATCCGACTCGATGATCACCCGCGCATACGGCTTGCGGGCGACGATCTGCTCGATGTCGAGCCGGTCGGGCCCCTGCGTAAATTTCAGTCCATCGATCTCAAGCCGGTCCCAGTTGATGAAGTCGGCCTGGAGTGCGTTGTCGACCGTATGCAGGTTCTCGACAGCGACTTTCCCGGCGAATTGCAGGGCCGGCATGCCCTTCCCAGGCCCGTAGTGCAGCTTCGCGGCGGCGCCCAGCTCGCCGCTCAACAGCGTCATGGAGGCGTGCTGGGCAATGTAGGGTTGAGCCACCGCGAGCTCGACGCCGGTCATCTCGAGGGTGAGGTCGGCCGATACCGGTTGCGGCGTCACGTCGCCGCTCAACTTGACCGCTCCTTTCTCATTGACGCGCAGGTCGAGGGCGACGTGCACCGGCTTGCTGAGATCCTGGCTCGCGCCGGTCACGTTGATCGTGACGGGCGCCAGCAGCACCTTCACGGCCGGGCTCGTGCTGCGATCCTCCATCGAGAGACGGGCATCGCGCAGGTCGAACTCGCGCAGATCGAATTGCCAAGGGGGTCCCGAATCCGCCGCAGGCGCTGCGGTGGCGAGGGTGGGCGCCACCGGCGCCGTGGATGCCGGCGGCGTGGCTGCCGTTGCCGCGGTACGCTTCCCGCCCGCCCCGGCCGCAGCGCCCGGAGCGCCGGCGAGCTTCATCAAGTTGACCGTTCCGTCGGGCTCGCGCCAAGCCGTCACGCCAAGCCCCGTCAACGCCACGAGATCGACATGGGCCTGGCGCTTGGCAAGGTCCACCGTGGTGCCGGTCACCTCGAGATCGGGGACCGTGATCCAATCCGCGTCCGCGCCCTTCGGCCGCACGGCGAGATGGCTCAGTCCCACCTTGGACACGTCCACTCGCAGATTACCCGGGTTGCCGCCGTCGCCCGCCGAAAATTGATAGGTCGCGGCCAGGTCGATGCTGCCCGAATTGACGTCGAAGTTCAGGCGGTCCTGCAGGTACTCCCACAGCGTGTGCGCGAACAGGCCGTTGATTTGGAACTCCCCGTCCGACTCGATCGGCTGCGCCGAGAGGTGTCCATGCCATTCGATCCGCTCGCCGAGCTTCGATGATCCGGTGAAGGTGAACTTGCCGCCCTCGACCCCGGTCGTGAATTCCTGCAGTTCGAAGTTGATGGGCTCGAGCCGTGCCGCAAACACGTCCGGCTGGCTGTGGTCCTCATAGGTGAGGAGGCCCTGCGAGATCTCGAAGGATCCGATGCGGATGGACGGCAGCCCGGCCGGCTTCTCCTGCGGCTTGGCCGGCGCGGGCGCAGGCGCCGCCTTCGGCTTCAGCTGCATGAGGTTCAGCGCACCGTCCTGCGCCACGACGGCGCTGACGTAGGGCGAATCGATGTCGATGCGGCCGAAGGAAAAGGCGCGGTACCAGAGCGAGGACAGCTCGAAATCGACGAACAGACGCTGAAAACCCAGCAATTTCTCGCCGCCCGCGCCCGCCAGGGAGAAGTCCTTGACCTCGAGCTGCAGGAGGAACGGGTTGACCCGGATGTCGCCCACCGCGGCCTGCGCGCCGATCGCCTTCGGTATGTCCTCGAGAAGGGCGGAGCGGATCAGTCTGGGCGCGAGCACGAAGCCCGCCAGGGCGTACAGCCCCGTCAGCACCGCCGCGGCGCAGAGAACGAGAAAGGCTTTTCTCCTGTAGAAAAACAACGCCAGAACATCCCAAATCCGCCGCCAAGCTGAAGGTCGGTCTCCAGCCCCATGGTAGCAAATTTGCGCTCAGCGTTTGTTGCGTTGGATGAGCCGCTTGCGCTTGCGGACCTGCCGCGGCGTCAGGGGATTGCGCTTGCCCGCGTACGGATTTTCCTCTCCCCGGAAGATGACCCGCACCGGCGTACCCGACAGGTCGAAGGCCTTGCGGTACACGTTGACCAGGTAACGCCGATAGGCGTCGGGCACGTGATCGGTCTGATTGCCGTGAATGACGATGATGGGCGGGTTCTGGCCGCCCTGATGAGCGTACCGCAGCTTGATCCGGCGCCCGCTCACCAGCGGCGGCTGATGGCTTTCCATGGCGGCCTGAAGGACGCGGGTCAGCTCCGGCGTCGCCATATCGCGCATGGCGGCCGCGTACACCTTGCGGACCGAGCCGAACAATTCGCCGACCCCGCTGCCGTGCCGCGCCGAGATGAAGTGCAGCGGTGCGAACGAGGCGAACTCCAGCCGCTGCTGCACCTGCTGCTTGATGAGCTCGCGCTGCTCCGGCGGAATGTTGTCCCACTTGTTGACCGCGAGAACCAGGGCGCGGCCCTGCTCGATCACGGTGCCGAGGAGGCTCGCGTCCTGCTCCGCCACGGTGTCGTGGGCGTCCATCACGACGATCACGACGTGAGCGCTCTCGATGGCCTGCAGCGTCTTGATGACGCTGAACTTCTCGACCGCCTCCTCGACGCGCGAGCGGCGACGCACGCCGGCGGTGTCGATCAGGGTGTAGCGCTCGCCGTCGCGCTCGAACGGCACCAACACCGCATCGCGCGTGGTGCCCGGCTGATCGCTGGCTACCACCCGGTTCTCGCCGAGCAGGCGGTTGATCAATGTGCTCTTGCCGACGTTCGGGCGGCCGATCACCGCAACCTTGATGCCGGTCGTCTCCGGGCCGTCCTGCGGATCTGGAGTGAGTCCATGAAGAGCCGCCTCGAGCAGCGAGATCACGCCCTGGTCGTGCGCGGCGGCGATGGGATGCGGCTCGCCCAGACCCAGCTGATGGAACTCCGCCACGGCGACGTCGTGGTCGAAGCCCTCGGTCTTGTTCACGGCCAACCACACGGGCTTGCCGCTGCGCCGTGCCAGCTGCGCGACGAACTGATCCTGGGGCGTCAGGCCCGCGCGCCCGTCCACCAGCACGATCAATCGATCGGCCTCGGCCATGGCGCGCTCGGTTTGCGCAATCATCAGGCCTTCGAGACCCTCGGCGTTCTCGACGAGACCGCCCGTGTCCACCACGATGCAGGGAACGTCGGTGCGCCGCGCGTACCCGTACTGCCGGTCGCGCGTCAACCCCGGCAGATCCGCGACCAACGCGTCCCTCGTCCCGGTCATGGCGTTGAACAACGTCGACTTGCCCACGTTCGGCCGGCCGATCAGAGCGACTACGGGCAGCATGACGTGGCGCCGCTATTTCGGCGGAGGTGCGGCCGGTTTTTCTTTCTTCTTCTTCTCGGGCTTCGGCGGCGGAGGAACCGGATCGGGATGAGGCGGCAAAGCGTTCGCCGGGTCGGCGCGAAAGGCGGCCATCCTCCCGCCGTCGTCCAGGACGATGACGGTGTCGCCGTCCACGACCGGCTGGTTGCTCACGCGAGACTTCGAGACGCGCTCGCGGGCCACGAGGTAGCCCGTGCCCTTGTCCAGCCAGTGCAGATAGCCCTGGTAGTCCCCCACCACGACCGCCGTGGTGGTTTCGACCGGCGCGGTCAGGGCGCGGCGCCTGATGCTCGAGTTGCGCCAGATCTCCGACCCGTCGCGCTCTCGAAGCGCGATCACCTCGCCGTCGGACTCCGTCACGAAGAGATTGTCGGCATCCGCGCACAGCCCCCGGTAGCTCGACATGTCGTGCGCCCACCAAATCTGGCCCGAGTCGAGCGCCAGCATGGCCGTGCGCCCCTGGAATCCCGTGGCGAACACGTCGTCGCCGACCACACGCACCGCCGAATCGATGTCGACGAGCCGGTCGAGCTCCGTGCGTCCGTGAGGGGACGCAAGCGCCGTGTCCCACACCGTATCGCCGTTCGCCAGGGACACGGCCATCACCTTGCCGTTGTCGAATCCGCTGATGGCGAGCTCCTTGGCGATGACCGGAACGGCCGTCCCGCGCAGGCTCAGGCGCGGAACCTGCTGCTCGACCTGCCATAGATCCTTGCCGGTTCCGGCATCGAATCCATGCAGCCGGCCGTCGACGGAGCGCATTACGACGACCTTCTCGCCGACGGCAGGCGCCGACAGCAATTCGGAGTTGACGTGCGCCCGCCACCGATCCTTGCCGGTCTCGGCATCGAGGGCGATGATGTCGCCCTTGCTGGTTCCGACCACGACCATGCCGAAGCCGGCGGCCGGCCCCGCCGACAGCGGCAGCTTCAATTTCCTCACCCAGATCTGCTTGCCGGTGTCCACGGCCACCGCAAGCATTTCCCCCTTGTCGGACGCGGCGAAGACGGTCCCCTTGTCGAGCGCGGGCCCCAAGCCCAGCCGCAGCTTGATCTGCTTCGTTCCGCCGCCGACGTTGTCACCCCAGATCTTCTTCACCGGCAGGGTGGCCGGGAATTTCATGATCGCCGCGGGCGGCTCCACGTCCTTGTCCTTGGAACAGCCGGCGGCGGCGACCAGCATGACGAGACTGAGGATGGGCAATAGACGCATCAGGGTTTGGCCTTGTTCGTGGGGGACGGCACGGGCGCCGCGGCCGGCGGGGCGGCGGCGCCGGTGGATGCTGCCGCGGGCGCTGCGGCTGCCGCGTTGAGGTCGACGATTTTCAACTGGATCAGCCCGGGATTCACGCCGCCCATCTCGGCGCCCGCGAGCGCCGCGGTATATTCAGCCGCCGCGTCCTTCATGTCCTTCTTGGCGTAGAAGGCGTCCCCGCGGACGTCGTGAAACTGCGCGGCAAAGGTGCCCGGCTTGTCCTCGGCCAGCGTCTTGATGGCATCGTCCGGCTTGCCCTGGTCGATCAGGACCCGCGCGAGGCGCAGCCGCGCGATGCGCCGAAGTTCGTCGTCCTTCGAGTTGTTCATGACCTGGCTCAGGGGCGCGACCGCGTCGGCGGGCTTGCCCGCATCGATGCTCAATCGGGCCAGCGCCAATTGCGCCTGATCGGCGTAGGGCGAGGTCGGATAGGTTTGGATGAGGCCTGCGCCGAGCTGCCGCGCCTTCGCCGCGTCGTTATGCTCGACCGCCGCGGCCATGTCGGCGAACTGGGCTGCGGCGCGCAGCGCCCGCTCGTTGCGGTATCCGTCATAGTAGCGGTAGCCGAAGATGAGGGCGAAGCCGAGCGCGATGCCGCCGGCGACCCACAGCCAATTCTCCGCGACGATGCGCTTGACCTGCTCGAGCTGCTCGTCGTCGGTCATGTATTCGTCAGTCATGCCTGCTCCGCTATCCCAGCCTTGAGACCCAACAATGTGCCCATGCGTTCATTGATTCGCTCAATGGGGCATTCTTCCTGCGCCACGTCGCGGCGCAGATCCTTCACCGCCGCGACTCCGCGCTCGACCTCCTCGTCCCCGAGCACGATCGCAAACTCGGCGCCGCTCTTGTCCGCGCGCTTGAACTGGGTCTTGAAGCTGCCGCCGCCCAGATTGATCTGCAATTTCAGGGAAGGCCACGCGTCCCTCAGCCGTTCCGCCAGCTGGAAGCCCGGGATTTCCGTACGCTCACCCACCAGCACCAGGTAGACCTGCGGCCGGTCGCGCTGCGCGGCGAGCCCCTGCTTCTCGAGCAGCAGCACGATCCGCTCCTGTCCCATCGCCCAGCCGATCCCGGGGGTGCTGGCCCCGCCCAACTGTTCGACCAGCCCGTCATAGCGCCCGCCGGCGCATACCGCGCTCTGGGACCCCAGAGCATCGGTGGTCCATTCGAAGACGGTTCGAGTGTAGTAGTCGAGCCCGCGCACCAGATGCGGCTCGACATGATACTCGATGCCCGCGCTCTTGAGGTGCGCGCACAGGGCCTCGAAGTGTTCCTTCGATTCCGGGTCCAGGGAATCGAGCAGCCGCGGGGCGCCGGCCACGAGGTGCTGCATCTGCGGATTCTTGCTGTCCAGGATTCGCAGTGGATTGCCTGCGAGCCGCCGCCTGCTGTCGGCGTCCAATTCCGCCTCGTGCGCGCCGAAATAGGCCGCGAGTTCATCTCGATAGGCGGCACGCGCGGCCGGCGTCCCCAATGAATTGACCAGCAGCTTGAGCCGGGTCAACCCCAGCCGCCGCAGCAACCGCGCGGACAGCAGGATCATTTCGGCGTCGACGTCCGGACCCGGGAAGCCGAAGGCCTCCGCGTCGATCTGGTGGAACTGGCGGAAGCGCCCGGCTTGCGGCCGTTCCCGCCGGAACATGGGTCCCATGCACCAGACTCGCAGCCGGTTATCCCGCAGGAGGCCGTTCGAGATAACGGCGCGCACGATTCCAGCCGTGGCCTCGGGTCGCAGGGTGATGTGATCCTCCCCCTGGTCGACGAAGCTGAACATCTCCTTCTCGACGATATCGGTGAAATCGCCGATCGAACGCTTGAAGAGCTGCGTCTGCTCGATGACGGGCACACGGAACTCCTCGTACCCGTACGCACGGAATACTTCTCGCGTGACGCGCTCGAGCTTCTGCCACGCCGCAGCCTGTGCCGGCAATACGTCGTGAACGCCGCGAAGGGGCTCGATGATCTTTCCCAAGAGTGCTCCGTTCAGCCGCGAGGATGCGGGTTGGCCGCCGTGGTGACATGCGGGTCACGGCGCAGCACACCGTCGGCGCCCGCCTCGAAGCGCGCCACGTCTCCGGCTATGAATTGCGGGCCGATGGCGACCACGCGGCTGTTCACTTCGAGCTGCACGCCGCTCGCGAAGCCGAGGTACACCCGCATGGGCGCATCCCCCGCGATGGTGGTCACGCTGTTGGCCCGGCCGTTCCCGGCGAACAAGCGGTGCCCTTCCGAATCGCGCACATAAACCCAGGAATCGGCCGAGAAGCTCAGGCGCAGCTTGGCCTTTCCGACCCCCGCGACCGCATCGCCGTCGCCCGCCGATGCGCTGGCGGCGCCCTTTGCGCCCGGCGCGCCGGCCGCCGGCCCCGGCACGCCGGTTCCCGGGTGATCCACGGAGGAGCCGGCGTCGGCGGCCGCCGGCGGCGCATCCGCATCGTCGCCCGGGCCCGCGCTCCCGCCACCGGTCGCGGGCACGGCATTGGCGCCCGGCGCGACGGCCGCTGCCGGCGCTGCCGAGACGGCGGACTTGGGCGCCCAGAACGAAACCCATCGCGGCCGCCAGTACGCGGCCGCGATGGCCGCCGCGATGACCGCCAGCGCGGCGAACCGCACCCAATGGGGGCCGGGTCCCGGCACCGAGGCCCGCAGGCGCAGCGGCGCCTGGGATGGCGGCTGCGCCGGGGCAGCGGCCGCAGCGGCGCTTGGAGGCCGGACGTCGGCGGGGGCAACGGTCTCGTCCGCCGGCAGACCGAGGAGGCCCGCGTAACGCTTCATATGCCCCTTGACGTACACGGACGGACCGACGCGCGAGTAATCGCCGCCCTCGAGCGCCTCGACCACCCAGGCATCCAGGTGCAACGCGTCCGCCGCCTTTTGCGCCGTCATGCCCGCGGCTTCGCGGGCGGCCCTCAGCCGCTCGCCGAGGGATTGCGCGGTCTCGCTCATCGATCGTCGCCGGACCGCATCAGCAACGCCTGTTCGGAATTCGGAAATTCGGCCTGTATCCGGCGGGCGTAGGCCGCCGCGGCGGTATTGTCGCCGAGCTTGCGCTGCGTCCGGTATCCCAGCCAAAGCACATCGGGGGTGGGTTGATTGACGGCGAGGTAGCGCGTCACGTAGTCGAGCGCCTCGGCCGCTTCGCCCTGGTCGAGCGCCAGGTTGCCGAGTTCCAGCAACGCTTCGGGCAGGTTGGGCCGGAGCGCAAGCGCGCGGTTGAAATACCGCTTCGCGTCGACCATGTCCCCGGTGCTGCGAACGCAGACGCCGGCGTTCACCAGGGCGACCTCGGGCGTCTGGTACAGGGGGTCGCGCGCAACCTCGTCGAACAGCTTCTCCCCGGCCGCGGTCTTTCCGGTGCGGCAGAGGAATCCCGCATATCCATTCTGGATGTTGGGATCGTTTTTGCCGATCCGCGCTGCGCTCGAATAGGCCCTTTCGGCCTTCCGCGTCTCCTTGAGCCTCTCGTACACCAGGCCGGCGGTGAATTCGACGTTGGCGTTGCCCGGGTCCTCCTTCAGGGCGCGTTCGATGAAATCGCGCGAGGACGACAGCTTGTTGAGCTTCATGTACTCGATCGCCAGCTGCACGTTGGTCTGGGCCGCCTTCTCCGGCGAGGCCTTCGGACCCAGCTGACCGCTGCTGGAGCATCCCGAGAGGCACACGCCCAGCAGCATCATCACCGCAATCGCGCCAGTTGATTTCATCAAGCCTCCGCCGACGGGCGCGAAACGGAATTCAGGCGGCTGCCGAGGCGCACCAGCGTGCGATCGGTCACCTTCCCCGCCAGCTGGCCGCAGGCCGCATCGATGTCGTCGCCGCGCGTCCGCCGGATGGTTGCGATGACGCCGTTGTCGTTCAGGATGTCGCGAAACCGCACGATCGTCCCGGCCGGCGAGCGCCGGTAGGCGGTTCCGGGAAACACGTTGAACGGAATGAGATTGAGCTTCGCCGGCCGCCCGCGCAGCAGGCGCGCCAGCTGCCGCGCATGGTCGGGCTTGTCGTTGACGCCGTCGAGCATGACGTACTCGAAGGTGACGCTGCGGCCGTTCTGCTTGTCGATGTAGTGCCAGCACGCCTCCAGCAGCTCGCCGATCGGATGCTTGCGGTTGATCGGCACGAGTTCGTTGCGAAGCTCGTCGTTCGGGGCGTGCAGGGACACCGCGAGCGCCACGTTGCATTCCTCGGCGAGCTTGTAGATCTGCGGGACGAGGCCGGAGGTGGACAGCGTCACCCGCCGGCGCGACAGATCGTACCCCAGGTCGTCGGTGAACACCCGCATGGCCGGAACCACGTTCCGGTAGTTCGCGAGCGGCTCGCCCATCCCCATCAGCACGACGTTGGTGATCCTGGCATTTTCGTCCGCCGCGAGCTCGCGGTGGGCCAGCCAGACTTGGCCCACGATCTCGGCGACGCTCAGGTTGCGGTTGAAACCCTGCTGCGCCGTGGAGCAGAACGAGCAATCCATCGCGCAGCCCACCTGGCTGGAGATGCACAAGGTGCCGCGGTCGGGCTCCGGGATGTAGACCGTCTCGATGCCCTGGACCTCGTCCATGCGCAGCATCCACTTGCGCGTGCCGTCCGCGGATCGCTGCTCGGTGACGATCTGCGGCACCGCTATCGTGGCGACCTCCGACAGCCGGGTGCGAAACTCCAGCTTCAGGTCGCTCATCACGGCGAAGTCCGCGGCGCCCCGCCGGTAAATCCACTTCATCAGTTGCCGCGCGCGAAAGGGCTTCGCGTCCAAGCGCGCGGCGACGAACGCCTCGAGTTCGGCACGCGGCAATCCGAGGAGATTTACGCGATCGTCGGCCACGTTAGGTGCTCGCTTCCCGATGAGTCCTTAAGGGCGCATACGCTAGCGCGTACGCGGGCAGACCTCAATTTCACGGAAGAAATACGCAATCTCACGCGCCGCCGTCTCCGGCGCATCCGAGCCATGGACCACGTTCTCGTCGATGCTGGTCGCTAGATCGGCGCGTATCGTGCCCTTCGCGGCCTTCTTCGGGTCGGTAGCGCCCATGACATCCCGGTTCTTCGCGATGGCGCCCGCGCCCTCGAGCACCTGGACCATCACCGGGCCGGAGGTCATGAACTTCACGAGATCCTTGAAGAACGGCCTTTCGCGGTGCACGGCGTAGAAACCCTCGGCCTCGCCGTTCGACAGGTGCATCATGCGCGCCGCGACCACGGACAGTCCCGCGGCTTCAAAACGGCGGTAGATCTCGCCGATCAGGTTACGGCCGACGCCGTCCGGCTTGACGATGGAAAGGGTGCGCTCAACTGCCATGATGACCTCGGGGCTTGGAATGGGATTCTCGGGCCCAAATGGGGCCGACAAAGACTGCGAAGTGTACTGGAGAGGCGCCGGTCAAGCAATGTTGAGTCGGCCGAAGTCACTGTATTGCTTGGAAAAAGCCGGTCCTCTTAGGGGGCGCTGCGCCCGCGCGGGCGGCACGCGGCGGCCTTGGGATCGCGCGCCCCTGGGGCTCCGGCGGCCCGTCCGGGCCTTCAGTTCGAGGCGATCAGACGTTGAAACTCTCGCCGCAGCCGCACTCGCCCTTGGCCTTGGGGTTCTGGAACTTGAATGCCTCGTTGAGACCCTGCTTGACGAAATCCACCAGCGTGCCGTCGATCAGCGGCAGGCTGTTTTGATCCACCACGACCTTGACGCCGCGCGCCTCGAACACCGCGTCGCCCGGCCCGACCTCGTCGGCGTAGTTGACGACGTACGCAAAACCGGAGCATCCCGTCTTCTTGATGCCGAGACGCAGGCCGATTCCGGCGCCGCGCGTCTGCAGATGAGATCGAACTCGCTCCGCAGCCGATTCGGTCAACATGACTGCCATACCTTAGCCTCTCGATGACTCGTGCAAATCCACGCGACTATACATAACACGCACCGGCTGCCCGCGCACGGAACGCGCTCGCAGTTTTTCAATTCGCACCGGGCCTCAGTCGCCACATGGGGGCGATACCGCCGCTATCCAGGCATCTTCGATGACCAGGAGGCGGCCGGTTTTCTCGATGGGCACGTCGAACCGCTCGCGCAGCGACTGAACGCTCTCGGGCAGGGAGGGTGTCGCTTCCCGGCCGGCGGCCGCCTGCGCCACCCAATCGGCCGCCGCAATCACGTGCGGGCAGCCGAACGCCAGGAATCGCGCGGCGCGGACTTTGCGCCCGGGATCGCGGGGATCGATGTCGACGTCGAATTGCACCCATGCGCCCTGGGCCGGGCTCCCGGCGGCGCCACGACGCACCGCGGCGCCCGACAACTCGCCGGCGCAATGGGGGTGCTCGAAATGCCGCTGGGTTAAATTGTTGTAATGCACCGGATCCTAATCCGTCCTCTCGCCGAGGGACCGGCACTGCCGGGGGCCTGCCGGGGAGGGGCCCGGCGGGCGGCCCGCGATCCGGCGCAGCCGGGTCACCGCCCGGGCAACGGCCGCAACCGCGGCATCGACATCCGCCTCGGTGGAATAGCGGCCCAGGCTGAAGCGCAGACTGCTTTCGGCGAGGCGCTGGTCGCGACCGAGCGCGCGCAGCACGTAGGAAGGCTCCCGCAGCGCCGAATTGCAGGCCGACCCGGCCGACACGGCGATGGAGGAGCCGACGTCGGCGAGCAGGCTCTCCCCCTCGACGTCCTCGATCGAGACATTGAGGATGTGAGCCACTGAATGCGCGGCATCGCCATTGTGCAGGACGCCCCCGAGCGCCTCGAGGCCGCACCACAGGCGCTCGCGCAGCCGCGCGATGCGCTCGACTTCCTGGCTCAACGTGGCCGACGCCAGCGCGAACGCCTCTCCCATCCCCACGACTTGATGCGTCGCGAGGGTGCCCGGCCGCAGACCGCCCTCCTGGCCGCCGCCCCACATCAGCGGCTGCAGTTGCACGCCGCGGCGGCGCGAGACCACCAGCGCGCCCACGCCCTTGGGACCGTAGGCCTTGTGGGCCGACAGGGACATGAGATCGAAACCGGCGCCCGAGAAATCCAGCGGCTGCTTGCCGACACTCTGCGCGGCATCCACGTGCAGCCGGACGTGGGGCCGCGCGGCGCAGAGTTTCGCGATCGCCTCGACGTCCTGGATGACCCCGATCTCGTTGTTTACGTGCATGACCGATACCAGGACCGTGTCGGGCCGCAGCGCCGCGGCCACCTCGTCGGGGTCGACCCGCCCGCCGCGGTCGGGTACCAGATAGGTCACGCGCCAGCCGCGGCGCTCGAGTTCGCGGCAGGGATCGAGCAGGGACTTGTGTTCCGTGCGCACGGTCACCAGATGCCGTCCCAGCACCCGGTAGTATTGGGCAACGCCGAGCACGGCGAGATTGTTGGCCTCCGTGGCGCCCGAGGTGAACACCACGTCGCCGCATTCCGCACCGACGGCGGCCGCCACCTGCGCCCTCGCCGCCTCCACCAGCGCCCCCGCCGTATCCCCGTACGCATGGCTGGCGGAGCCGGGGTTGCCGAAGGCGCCCTCCTGAGTCAGGCACTCGGCCATCCGCGCCGCGACGCGGGGATCCACCGGCGTGGTGGCCGCATGGTCGAGGTATGCGGGTGCGGACCGCACGGCGCCCGTCATTGCGGCGGCCGGCGCGCCGATTGGCCGCGCCGTCCCTGAACCGCGCTCAGGATGCCGCGCATGATGTTGAGCTCGTTGCTGTCCATCTGCGCGCGGTTGAACAGGCGCCGCAGCCGCTCCATCAGGTGCCCGGTCCGATCCTCGAAATCGATCTCGTTCAGCACCTCGTTCAGGTGGCGGTAGAAATGCTCCACGTCGCCGGCCGGCGCCAGGGGCAGTTCGAGCTGAGTGCGGGACGTCGGCTGCTCGCGCGCCATGAAGAGCTCGTAGGTGAGGATCTGCACGGACATCGCGAGATTCAGCGAGCAATACTGCGGATTGGCGGGGATGCGCACCAGCACGTTGCAGAACTGCAGCGCGTCCGTGCCGAGGCCGTAGCGCTCGGAACCGAACAGCAGCGCCGCGCGGTTCTCGTCCGGCAATGCGGCGATGCGCACCGCGACGTCGCGCGGCGTGGTGAACTCCCAATAGTAGGACCGCGGCCGTGAGGTGGTTCCCGCGACGAAGCCGCAGTCCGCCACCGCTTCCGACACGGTCGAAACGACGCGTGCACCGGCCAGAATGTCGTCGGCCCCCGCCGCGAGCGCCGTCGACTCCGGGTGGGGAAAATTCCTGGGGCGCACCATCACCAGATCCGTGATCGCCATGTTCTTCATGGCGCGGGCGACCGAGCCGATGTTGCCCGGGTGGCTGGGATCGATGAGTACGATGCGAACGGAGGCGGCCATGCTCTGCTATTCTAGCGCCACCCTATGCAACCACTGCTCAATATCGCGATGCGCGCCGCCCGGCGCGCCGGGGATTTGATCGTGCGCAGCTTGTCGCGCCTCGATTCGATCAAGATAGACACCAAGGGCCGCAACGATTTCGTGACCGACGTGGACCGCAAGGCCGAGGCGGACATCATTGCGACGATCCGCCGCGCCCATCCGGACCACGCCGTTCTCGGCGAGGAGTCCGGCCGCAGCGGCCACGGAGAATTCGTGTGGATCATCGATCCCCTCGACGGGACGACGAATTTCCTGCACGGTTTCCCGACGTTCGCCGTGTCGATCGCCGTCGAGCACAAGGGGCGCCTGGAACACGCCGTGGTCTACGACCCCATGCGCCAGGAGTTCTTCACGGCTTCCCGCGGCGACGGCGCGCAGGTCGAGGGCAAGCGGATCCGCGTCAGCACCCAGCGCGGCCTCGAGGGCTCGTTGATCGGCACCGGCTTCCCCTATCGCATGGCCGAGGAACACATCGATCATTATCTCGCCATGCTCAAGGTGATCATGGGAACGGCCGCGGGCGTGCGCCGTCCGGGAGCCGCCTCGCTCGATCTCGCCTACGTCGCCGCCGGCCGGACCGACGGCTTCTTCGAGTTCGGCCTCAAGCCCTGGGACACGGCGGCGGGCGTCCTGCTCATCCAAGAGGCCGGCGGCAGGGTCGGCACGCCGACCGGCGCCGACTATGCGCTGGGCCCGAACATCTTCGCCGGCAATCCGAAGGTCTACGAAGGCCTGGTCGAGGCGCTGGGTCCACTCACGCCGCAAGGCCTGCGCGCTTAAATTCGCTCCGGCGCCAGCGCGCTGCGCCGGTATCCGTACAGCGCATACACGACGAGCCCGAACAGGGCCCAGCCGAAGAACACCAGGATCGTGAACAGCGGCAGCAACGCGAACAGCAATACGCAGCCGACCAGCGCGAGCGGGCCCACGACCCATACGAACGGCGTCCGAAAGGCGCGCTTTCTCGCGGGATTGGTCACCCGCAGGATCATCACGCCCAGCGCCACCGCGAAAAAAGCGGCAAGGGTGCCGCCGTTGGACAGGTCCGCGAGCTTGCCCACGGGGAAGAAGGCGGCTGCCAAGATCACGACGACGCCGGTGATCATGGTCACCACGTGCGGCGTATTGAAGCGCACGTGAATCCGGGTGAGCACGTCGGGCAGCAGCCGGTCGCGCGCCATGCAGAAGAAAATGCGCGTCTGCCCGAAGATCATCATGAGAATCACGGAGGGCAGCGCCAGGAACGCGGCCAGGCCGATGAGGCGCGATACCCGGTCCCACCCCAGTTGGCGCAGCACATGGGCGAGCGGCTCCTCGCTGCAAACCAGCGTCACCGCCTTGGCCGGGTCCTTGCACGCATTGAACAGTTCGATCGAGCCGGGATCGAGCCCCTGCCCGGCCGCATCGATCACCGGCTGCGCGCCGATGGAGCCGATCGCACCGGCGGCGACCAGCAGATAGAACACCGTGCAGACTAGGAGGCTTCCGATCAGGCCGATCGGCATGTTCCGCTGCGGGTTCTTCGTCTCCTCGGCCGCGGTGGAGACCGCGTCGAAGCCGACGTAGGCGAAGAATATGGACGCGGCCGCGCCGCCCACGCCCAGAATCCCCAACGGCATGAAGGGATGGAAATTCTCCATCTTGACCACCGGTATCGCCAGGGCGATGAACAGCACCAGCGCCGCCACCTTGATGCACACCAGCACCGCGTTCACGGTCGCGCTCTCCCGGGTGCCGAGCACCAGGAGCGCCGTGATGAGGGTCGAGATCGCGACCGCCGGCAGGTTGATGAACCCTCCCGCGAAGTAGCCCTTGGCCAGCGTGATCGGAATGTGAATGTCGAAGCTGTGTTCCACCAAGGGCACGAAGTAGTTCGACCAGCCCACCGCCACGGCGCTCGCCGCAACCGTGTATTCGAGGATCAGGGCCCATCCGACGATCCACGCGATCAGTTCCCCCAGCACGGCGTAGGAGTAGGTATAGGCGGATCCGGACACCGGCACCATGGAGGCGAGCTCGGCGTAGCACAAGGCCGTCACCGCGCAAACCGCACCGGCGAGCACGAACGACAGCATCATACCCGGGCCGGCCTTTTGCGCGGCCTCGGCCGTCAGCACGAAGATACCGGTTCCGATGATCGCGCCCACGCCCAGCATCGTCAGCTGGAAAGCGCCGAGCGTCCGGGCCAGGGATTTCTTTTCGGCGCTCGCCAGGATCGCGTCGAGCGGTTTGATGCGCCAGTTCATTGTCTCTCCCTCTTCGGTCAAGGACTTTGGATCCGACGGCGACTGTAGCGGCTTTCCCGCGCGGCATCCAAGTATTTCGGCATTCTGCCCGCCCGTTAAGGCCGCATCCGGCGCAGCCGCAGATTGAGCCATTCCACCGCCAATGCGAACAGCATCGCAAAATACAGGTATCCCTTGGGCACTTCGCGGTCCAGCGACTCGGCGACCAGGGAGCCAGCGATCAGGACGAGGAACGCCAGGGCGAGAAGCTTGACGCTGGGACGGCGATCGATGAAGAGGCCGACGGCCGGGGATACCGCCATCATCACGAGGACCGAGGCAACGATCGCCGCCACCATGACCTCGATGTGAGTGGCGAGCCCCACCGCGGTGAACACCGAATCGAGCGAGAAGGCGATGTCCAGGAAGCCGATCTGCGCGATGACGAGCCAGAAGCCCATGGTCGATCCCGCCGTGCGCTCGCGCCGGGCGCCGGTCAGCATTTCGCGGATCTCCGCCAGACTCTGAAGCCCGAGAAACACCCCGCCGGCGAACAGCACCAGAGCGCGGACCGTGATGCCGTGGCCGAACGCCGCGAACAGCGGCCGGCGAAGCGCGGCGAGACGCGTGACGCCGTAGAGCAGCGCGATTCGCGTGAGCATCGCGAAACCGAGCCCGAGGAGGCGCGCGCTCGCGCGCTCCGCCGCCGGCAGGCGCCCGACCAGGACGATCAGGAACAGGATGTTGTCGATGCCGAGAACGATCTCGAGCACGGCAAGAGCCAGGAAGGAAGCCCAGGCCTGCGGGTCGACGATCAGCGCCATCGAACCCATCCACCTCTACGGCAGGCCGTCGACCTCTTCCGGCTTCGTGAGCTTGCGCTCCATCAAGTCGTCGCTGCGCAGGCCGAAATCGAGCGCCAGCGCCGCCGAGATGTAGATTGAGGAATAAGTGCCCGCCAGGATGCCGATCACCAATGCGGCGGAGAAACCGCGCAGGGTCTCGCCGCCGAACACCAGCAAGGCGACCACCACGAGCAGCGTCACCAGCTTGGTCATCAAGGTCCGCGACAGCGTCTGATTGATCGACTCGTCGATGACCTGGGCGATGGTGAGCTTGCGCGCCATGCGCGCCCGCTCGCGGATCCGGTCGAACACGATCACGGTGTCGTTCAGGGAGTATCCGATCACCGCCAGTATCGCGGATATGGCCGTCAGATCGAAGGTCATCTGCGTCACGGCGAAGAAGCCGAGCACGCAGATCGGGTCGTGCAGCACGGCCAGGATGGCGCCCATCGCGAGCTTGAACGTGAAGCGCAGGAGAACGTACACGAGAATGCCGATCAAGGTCATCACCAGCGCATAGCCGCCCTTGACGAAGAGTTCCTGGCCGACCTGGGGACCGACCACCTCGGTGCGCTGCAGTTTCACGCCCTGCTCCACGCCGCCGAACACCTCGAGGATGCGCGCGCCGATCTGGTCGCCCTTGGCGCTGGGGTCCGGCGGCAGGCGGACGAGGATGTCCCGCGAGCTGCCGAAAGCCTGCACTTGCGCCCCTGCGACCCCCGACTTGGCGAGCGCGGTCCGCAGCTGTTCGATGTTCGGAGCCTGGGGAAAACTCGTCTCGACCACCACGCCGCCGGTGAAGTCGACGCCCCGGTTCAGGCCGCGCACGGCCACGAGCCCGAGGGATGCCGCGATGACCAGGGCGGACAACCCGTACCACACCTTGCGGGTGTTCATGAACGGGAAGCGCGTCACCTTGTGAAAAAATTCCATGTCTTCGAACCTTTCGGTGATCCGTCCGTCAGATCGACAGACGGTCGACCTTGCGCTTGCCGCCGTAGATGATCTGGACCAACGCCCGCGTGCCCATCAGGGCCGTGAACATCGAGGTCGCGATGCCGAACACCAGCACGGTCGCGAATCCGCGCACCGCGCCCGCCCCCAGGAACAGCAGTACGAGGCCGGCGATCAACGCCGTCACGTTCGAGTCGGCGATGGCAGAGAACGCGCGGTCGAAGCCCGCCGTGATGGCGGCTCGCGGCGATACGCCGTTGCGCAGCTCCTCGCGGATGCGCTCGTAGATCAGGATGTTGGCGTCGACCGCCATGCCGACGGTGAGCACCACCGCGGCGATGCCGGGCAGCGTCAGGGCCGCGCCGAACAGCGACAGCAGCGCCACCAGCATCACCACGTTCACCGCGAGCACGAGGTCCGCGATCAATCCGAACACCTTGTAGTAGACGGCCATGAACAGGAACGCCGCGAGCATGCCGAACACCATCGCATTCGCACCCTTGTTGATGTTGTCCTGGCCCAGGGTCGGGCCGATCGCCCGCTCTTCGACGGCGGACAGGGGCGCCGCCAGGCCGCCGGCGCGCAGCAGCAGCGCGAGCTCGCGGCCTTCGATGGGATTGACCCCGGTGATCTGGAAAGTGTTGCTGAACACGCCGCGGATGGTCGCCCGGTTGATGACCTCCTCGGTGGTCTTGTCGACGTCCTCGCCCTGCGCGTTCTTCTCGCGCGAGCGGTCGATGAACACCACCGCCATCAAGTGGCCGAGGTTCTCCTGGGTGTTCCTCAGCATCTTGGCGGCGCCGCGGCTGTCGAGCCCGACCGACACGGCAGGCCCGTCCTGCGTGTTGGGCTGGAAGGAGGCGTCCGTGAGCTGATCGCCGGTGACGACCACTTCGCGCTTGAGCAGCACCGGCTGCTTTTCGCGCGTGTAATAGAGCTTCGAACCCAGGGGCACGTGGCCGGTGGCGGCGGCTTCGAGCGGATTGTTGCTCTCGTCGACCATGCGAAATTCGAGCGTCGCCGTCTTGCCGAGGATCTTCTTCACCTCGGCCGAGTTCTGCAGGCCCGGCAGTTGAATCGCGATGCGGTCGATGCCCTCGCGAGCCACCTGCGGTTCGGATACCGCAAGCTCGGGGCTGTTCAGGCGGTTGCGCAGAATGACGATGTTCTGCTGGACCGCGTAGTCCTGGCGTTCCTTGATCTCCTGCGGGGTCAGCGTCAGCTGAAGCGCCGGCGAGCCATCGACCGTGACCTCACCCAGGGTGAGATTGCGGTTGTCGCCGAGTATGGCGGCCTTGCCCTTGGCGAGGCTGTCGGCGTCACGGAACAGCACCCGAACGACGTTGGCGCGGTAATCCGCCTGGACGTCCTGATACGGGACGCGGGCATTGCGCAGCGATGCGCGAAAATCCTGCTCGTGATGGTCGAGATCCTGCTTCACCGCCCCGGCGATGTCCACCTGGTACACGAGGTAGACGCCGCCCCGCAGGTCCAAGCCGAGCTTCAGCGGGCTGAGGCCGAGGCCGCGCATCCAGTCCGGCACGCGCGAGGCCTGCGAGAGGGCGATGGTGAAGTCGCTGGGGTGCGCCTCGCCGATCACGTCGCGTGCCTTCAGCTGGTCCTGTTTGCCGGCGAAGCGCAACGTCAGGCGCCCCTGATCCAGGAACGCACCATCCGGGGTCACGCCCTTGTCCTTCAGCAGCTGCTCGATCGAGGTCCGGTCGGCCGGCGTCACGACGGCCCGGTCCCGGGCGAGCTGCAGCGCGTTCTCCTCGCCGAACAGATTCGGCAGAGCCAACAGCATTCCCAGCACCGAGACGATGGCGACCAGCGCAATCTTCCATCGCGGATAGGCGATCATGCGTTCTTGACCGTGCCCTTCGGAAGCAGCTGCGCGATCTGGACCTTCTGCAGCTTGATGTTCACGCCGCTCGAGATTTCCAGGGTCAGGTACTGTTCACCGACCTCTACGACCTTGCCCAGAATCCCACCCGTGGTGGTCACTTCGTCGCCCTCGGCGACCTTGGCGATCATCTCCCGCTGCTCCTTGGCGCGCTTGTTCTGGGGGCGGATGATCAGGAAATAAAACACCGCCAGCACCAGGAGCGGCAGCATCATCGTGCCGAGGAACCCTTGACCGGACGAGCCGCCGGCGGCTTGCGCATGGGCTGAATTAATGAAGAAATCCATATAGTTACACCCATCGATGCGGCGGACGCCGCGACACAAAGCCGTGAAGTATACAGGAGCGGGGCAAACATGACCTCAAGCTGCCGATACTACGTCTCGCGCGGCTCCCGGCGCGCGTGGAACTGCGCCGCGTAGGCTTCGAATCGCCCCGCCTCGATCGCCGCCCGGATCTCCGACATGAGCTGCTGATAGAAATACAGGTTGTGGATGGTGTTGAGGTGCGGCCCCAGGATTTCATTGCACCGGTCGAGGTGCCGCAGGTAGCTGCGGCTGTAGTTGCGGCAGGTATAGCAGCCGCAGTGCTCGTCGATCGGGTTCGTGTCCTTCTGATGCACCGCATTACGGATGTTGATCGTACCCGAGCGCGTGAACAGATGCGCATTGCGCGCGTGCCTCGTGGGCATGACGCAGTCGAACATGTCGATTCCGCGGCGCACGGCCTCGACGATGTCCTCGGGCCGTCCCACGCCCATCAGGTACCGAGGCTTGCGGAGCGGCATCTGCGGCAGCAGGCCGTCGAGTACCCGGTTGCGCTCCTCTTCGCTCTCGCCCACCGCCAGGCCGCCGACCGCGAGTCCCTCGAAGCCGATGGCCTCCAGCGCCTCGAGCGATTCGAGCCGCAGGCCGGCGTGCACGCCGCCCTGCACGATGCCGAACAACGTCCCCGGCGGCTCGTTCTCGTGATACCGGCGAAAGCCGCGCGCGGCCCAGCGCATCGACAGCTCCATGGACGTGCGGGCCTCGGCCTCGGTCGCGGGATACGGCGTGCATTCATCGAAGCTCATGGCCACGTCCGATCGCAGCACGCGTTGAATGCGCATCGACTCCTCGGGCGAGAGAAACACCGGCGCGCCGTCGATGGGCGATCGAAAGCGCGCGCCCTCCTCCGTGATCTTGCGCATCTGCGCGAGGCTCCACACCTGGAAGCCGCCCGAGTCCGTCAGTATCGGGCGCTCCCAGTGCATGAAACGGTGCAGCCCTGCGTGCGCCTCGATCACCTCGAGGCCGGGGCGCAGGTACAGGTGGAAGGTGTTGCCCAGGATCATCTGCGCGCCGACGCCCTCGAGGTCCTCGGGCGTCATCGCCTTGACCGTCCCGTACGTGCCGACCGGCAAGAAGGCCGGCGTCTCGACGGCGCCGCGCGCGAATTCGAGGCGCCCGCGCCGCGCGCGTCCATCCTGGGCATGGAGTTCGAAGCGCATTCTCGTCATGGGAGATTCCCGGGAGCGGGCGGCGGAGTGAGGAACATGGCGTCACCGTAGCTGAAAAAACGGTAGCGCTCCGCGATCGCATGGGCGTACGCCGCGAGCAGCGCGTCCCGTCCCGCGAAGGCGCAGCACAGCATCAGCAGCGTCGATTCGGGGAGATGAAAATTCGTCAGCAGGGCATCGACGGCGCGAAACTCATAGCCCGGCTTGATGAACAGGCGGGTGACGCCCCGGTAGGCCGCAACCATGCCGCAGCGTCCGGACGCCGCAGCCGCGGTTTCCAGGCTCCGGACCACCGTCGTGCCGATGGCGATCACCCGCCCGCCGGCGGCGCGCGCGGCATTGACCGCCGCGGCGGTGCTGTCCGGCACCTCCACCCACTCCTCGTGCATCACATGGTCTTCGAGATCGTCCGACCGCACCGGCTGGAAGGTGCCCGCGCCGACGTGCAGCGTGACGAACGCCCGCGCGACGCCGCGCGCCTCGAGCTCGGCGAAGGTCCGCTCGTCGAAGTGCAGGCCCGCGGTGGGCGCCGCCACCGCGCCGGATTCGCGCGCATAGACCGTTTGATAGCGCTCCCGGTCGGCGCTGTCCGGCGCCCGATCGACATAGGGGGGCAGCGGCACCTCGCCGTGCGCCTCGAGGTAGGGCAGCACGTCGCAGGAGAACTCGAGCCGGTACAGGTCTCCCTCGCGACCCTGCATGCGCGCTTCGGCGCCGCCGGGCAGAAGGATCCGGGCGCCGGGCCGCAGTCCCTTGCTGGCGCGGGCGTGGACCAGTGCCGTGGTGGCGTCGAGCGCCCGTTCGAGCAGCAATTCGATTTTCCCGCCGCTGTCCTTGACGCCGTGAATCCGCGCCGGCACCACCCGGGTGTCGTTGAACACGAGAAGATCCTGAGCATCGACCAGCTGCGGAAAATCGCGGAATTGCCGGTCCTCGACGCCGCCGCCCGTGCCGTGGAGCACCATCAATCGGCTGCCGGAGCGCTCCGCGGGAGGCCGCTGGGCGATGAGTTCAGCCGGTAGGTCGAAGTGAAAATCCGTGCGCCGCATGTGCCTTTGCATACTACCAAGTGTGGCAATCGCATATACTGGCGAATCTGGCATGCCCGGATGGCGGAACTGGTAGACGCGCCGGACTCAAAATCCGGTGGTGGTGACACCGTGTGGGTTCGATTCCCTCTCCGGGCACCAGAATTTTTTATACTTATGGACAGGCAGTGAATTTCTGCAGCAACTGCGGCGCGCGGGTTACTTCCGCGATTCCGCGCGGCGATCACCTGCCGCGCTTCGTCTGTTCGAATTGCGGCATGGTCCATTACAAAAACCCGCTGCTGGTTCTCGGCTGCGTGCCCGAGTGGGAGGACAAGATCCTGCTGTGCCGGCGCGCCATCGAGCCGAGATTGGGCTACTGGACCGTGCCCGCAGGCTTCATGGAAAACGGCGAAACCCTGCAGCATGCGGCGGCGCGCGAATGCCATGAAGAGGCGCTGGCGACCGTCGAGATCGGCTCGCTGTTGGCCGTGGTCGACGTCACTCACGCCCATCAGGTGCACGTCATGTTCCGTGCGCGCCTGCTCGTGCCGGAATTCGGGCCCGGCGCGGAGAGCCTGGAGGTCGGGCTGTACGGCGAGAGCGAGATCCCGTGGGAGAATCTTGCGTTTCCGAGCGGCGTCTTCACGCTGCAAAAGTTCTTCGCCGACCGGGCCGCCGGCCGCGAGGATTACCACATCACGGAACTCGCACGCCCGTTGCGGCCTTAAGCTATGGCAGAATACCGGCCGGAATCAACCGTGAAATCAGAAGGGTAAGTCATGGCGTTCGTGGTCACCGAGAACTGCATCAAGTGCAAGTACATGGATTGCGTGGAGGTCTGCCCCGTGGACTGTTTCCACGAAGGACCGAATTTTCTCGTCATCGATCCGGACGAGTGCATCGACTGCACGCTGTGCGAGCCCGAATGCCCGGTCGAGGCGATCTTCTCCGAGGAGGAAATCCCCTCCGGGCAGGAGGACTTCAAGAAGCTGAACGCCGACCTCGCCCGCAAATGGCCGGTGATCAGCGAAAAGAAGGATGCGCCGGCCGACGCCAAGCAGTGGGAAGGCGTCAAGGACAAGTTGAAATTGCTGGAGCGCTAGGCTGCGGAGCGTCGACTTCTTGGAGTTGCCGCCGTGCGTCGGCCGTTGGAACTCTCCCCGCGTCAGCTCTTGGACTTGCCTCCCTGGTGATCCTTGAGCTCCTTCACCAATTCCTGGGGCGGCAGGTAGCCGTTGATCGAATCGCCGGTTTCGGTGACGATGGTGGGCGTGCCCTGCACGCCGATGGACTGTCCCAGCGCGTATTCCCGGGCGACCGGCGTAGGGCCGCAGGTCTTGCTCGTGTCCACGGCAGCACCCGCCTTGGCGCGCGTGAGCGCTTCGTTGCGGTCCGCCGAGCACCACACCGCCTCGGCCTTGCGCCAGCTGTCGGTGTTGGGTCCGGTGCGGGGATAAAACATGTACCGTACCCGGATTCCGAGCTTGTTGATCTCCGCGATCTGGCTGTGCAGCTTGCGGCAGTACTGGCAATCCAGGTCGGTGAACACCGTGATGGTGTACTGCGGATTCCTCGGCGAGAAGATGACCATCTGCGACTCGGGGACCGCGTTGATGAGCGCGAGCCGCGCCTTCATGCGCCGCTCCTCCGTCAAATTCTCGCGCGTGGACATGTCGTAGACGTTGCCGTCGATGAAGAACTTGCCGTCGGCGGTCAGGTAGGTGACGTCCGCTCCCTGCGAAAACTCGTAGATGCCGGCGATGGGCGAGGGGCGCAGATCCTCGACCTTCGACCCGGCCGGCAGCAGCTTCAGCAGGCTTGCGCGGGAATCCACGGGCGGCTCCGGCGAGTCGGCGGCATGCGCGGCCAAGCCCAGGAAACCCAACCCAAGGAACACCAGACACTTCAACATGGAACGCTCCAACGGCATGAACGAAGATTCGACCCCGCGGTCGTCGGGAGGTTCAGTAGATTCTATCAGAGGATCGGTCGGCCGCCCGCGGCGCGGGCAGGCCGGCGGGCGCGCAACGCGGCGGCCCCGAAGCGGGCGGTTCAGCCCCTCGGATGATGCTGCTGGTGCAGTTCCTTCAGGCGCTCGCGGGCCACGTGCGTGTAGATCTGCGTCGTCGACAAGTCGCTGTGCCCGAGCAGCATCTGCACCACGCGCAGATCCGCGCCGTGATTCAGCAGATGGGTGGCGAAGGCGTGCCTCAGGGTGTGCGGCGACAATTCCTTGTCGACGCCGGCCTTCTTCGAATATCGTTTGATGATGTGCCAGAACGCCTGCCGGGTCATGCGATCTCCGCGCCGCGTCGGAAACAGGTAGTCGGTCTGCCGTTCCAGCAGGATTTCGACGCGCGGACCCTTCATGAACTGCTCGACCCACTTGACCGCTTCGTCGCCCAGCGGAATCAGGCGCTCGCGATTGCCCTTGCCGACCACGCGAATCACGCCTTGATTCAAATTCACCTGATTGTGCTTGAGGCTCACGAGCTCGGAGACCCGCAGCCCGGTCGCATACAGCACCTCCAGCATGGTGCGGTCGCGGTGCCCCAGCGGATCCGACACCGTCGGCGCCTCGAGCAGCGAATCGACTTCGGCCTCGGTGAGCGACTTCGGCAGCGACCGGCCGATCTTGGGCATCGCGATCTGCGCGGTCGGGTCGACCTCGATCAGCCCCTCGCGCACCATGAAACGGAAAAAACGCCGGAAGCTCGACAGCTGGCGCGCCGTCGACCGCGGTCTCGAGCCACCTTCCACGCGCGCCGCGATGAAGCCCAGCAATTCCATCCGGGTAGCTCGCAGCAACGCGCTGTCACGCTCCTCGAGCCAGCGCGCGAGCGCGGTCAGATCGGCGCGGTACGCGGCGAGCGTATTGGCCGACAGTCCCCGCTCCATCCATACTGCGTCGAGAAAGCGCTGCAGGGCCGGATCCGCGACATCGCGGCCCCCGGACTCGCCGTTGCCCGAGGTGCGTGTATATACCGTTCGTTTCAGAGCCGTCGCCATATGTTCCCGCGTGGTAATCGCACCAATTGTGGTTGACGCGTTGTGGAGCGAAGTATGCGAGGGGAGCTTGCGGGTCGGCGTGAGCAGCCTCACAGTATCAATTAAGTATTGACATAAGGAGAACCAGATCACAGATTCCGAGGCGAAACCGCGTCCAAGTCAGCGGCCGGCGTCGCTCGTCCAGCGGTTGTACGCGCTGCATTGCATCGTCGTCTTCACGGGACTCGTGGTCACCACCTTGATGGTGAATCTCTTCATCCCCGGGCCGCGCCGGCGCCGCCGGATCGCGGGAATATTCTCGCGCGGGTTCCTCCGTGCGGCCAGGATTCCCTTCACGGTCCGCGGGCGTGAGCGTCTGCCGCCGGGGCCGTGCGTCGTGGTCGCCAATCACGCGAGCTACATCGACGGCATCGTGGCCATGGCGACGCTGCCGCCGGACTTCGCCTTCGTCATCAAGAAGGAGATGGTGCGGGTGCCGCTCGCGAGCTTGCTGCTGCGCCGCCTCGGATCGGAATTCGTCGAACGCTACAACCGCCAGGAGGGCGCCTCCGACGCGAGGCGCGTATTGCGCGTCGCAGCGATGGGCCAGTCGCTGGTTTTCTTCCCGGAAGGCACCTTCGATGAACGGCGCGGCATCCGCCAGTTCCTGAGGGGCGCCTTCACCACGGCGGAGCGTTCGAGCATGCCGGTGGTCGCCATGGCCATGCACGGCACGCGCGATGTGTTGCCGCCGGGCGGCCTCATGATGTATCGACGGCCCATCTGCGTCGAGATACTCGAGGTATTCGCGGCGTCCGACGCCGCAGATGCCCGCCGCCGCAGCCGGGAAGTCATCGCCCGTGCGCTCGGCGAGCCGCTCTTGCCCGAGCTATAATCCCCACCCCCGCAGATCCACAGGCGCCGCTCATGACCCAAGATCCCATCGTCATTCTCGCCGCCCGGCGAACTCCCGTCGGCGCCTTTCAGGGCGTTCTCGCGGGCGTGACCGCTCCGCAATTGGGAGCGGCGGCGATCCGGGCCGCGGTGGCCGGCTCCGGATTGGCGCCGGGTGACGTCGACGAAGTGATCATGGGTTGCGTGCTGTCGGCCGGCCTCGGCCAGGCGCCAGCCCGCCAGGCGGCGCTTGGAGCGGGGCTGCTTGCGGCAACCCCGGCGACCACTCTGAACAAGATGTGCGGCTCAGCCATGCGCGCCGTGATGTCGGCGTCGGACCAGATTCTGGCCGGCGGCGCACAGGTCATGGTCGCCGGCGGGTTCGAATCCATGTCGAATGCCCCCTACCTGCTCCCCAAGGCGCGGTCCGGCTACCGCATGGGTCACCAGGAAGTCATGGACCACATGTTCTTCGACGGCCTGCAGAGTCCCTGGGACGGGCAACTCATGGGCTGTTTCGCCGAAGCCACCGCGGCGAAGTACGATTTTTCGCGGCAGGCCCAGGATGCTTTCGCGAGCGAATCGGTGCGCCGCGCCCAGGCCGCCGTCGAGGCCGGCGTGTTTCGCGCTGAGATTGCCGAGGTCACGGCGAAGACGCGCAAGGGCGAGACTCGGATCGACACCGACGAGACCCCCGGCACGCTCGACGTCGCCAAGATCCCCTCGCTGAAGCCCGCGTTCAAGAAAGAGGGGACCGTGACGGCGGCAAGTTCCGCCGGCATTTCCGACGGAGCCGCCGCGCTCGTGCTGGCCCGCGAATCCTACGCCGCGGCGCGCGGCTTGAAGCCCATGGCGCGCATCCTGGGCTACGCGAGCTTCGCGCGCGAGCCGGAGTGGTTCACGGTGGCGCCCGTCGGCGCCATCGAGAAGTTGCTGAAGCGCCTCGAATGGCGCGCCAGGGACGCCGACCTGTACGAAGTGAACGAGGCGTTTGCGGTGGTGGCCATGGCGGCCATCCGGGACTTGGGGCTCGATCCGGCGGCGGTCAACGTGAATGGCGGCGCCTGCGCCCTCGGGCATCCGATTGGCGCCACGGGCGCCAGGATCCTCACCACGCTCCTATATGCGTTGAAGGCGCGGGGTAAGCGGCGCGGTATCGCCAGCCTCTGCATCGGGGGCGGCGAAGCCACGGCCATTGCCGTCGAATTGCTCGACTGAATCCAGCGAGGGTGGGCGTCCTTGCCCAAAACCATGCCCAGAGTCCCTTGGCCATCCTGGTTGCCGGCGTCCGTGGCCAATCATCATGGCTTTCCCTCGCTCAGTAAAGCGACAACCAGCCGGGAATCCCCTCATCGGCTGTCCGAGCATTGGAGTTTTTTTACTCAGTGATCAACTGTCCGCCTGGTGGACGGATGCCGCCGAATGACCATTTGTGGTCTACTACGCCGCTATTTTCGCCTTGAGTCCTTGATTCCAGGGCGGCAGAGCATCGAAGTAGGTGACGTCCATGAGCGAAATGCAGCGTGACACGATGGAATACGACGTGGCGATCGTGGGCGGCGGTCCCGCCGGCCTCGCCTGCGCCATCCGGCTGAAACAGCGATCCCCCGACAAGACGGTGTGCCTGCTCGAGAAGGCGGCGGCCATCGGCGCGCACTCGTTGTCCGGCGCCGTGCTCGAACCCGGACCGCTCGAGCAGTTGCTGCCCGAATGGGCGACTGAGTACCCGGGCATGAAGGTGCCGGCCCTCGAGGACGATTTTCGGGTTCTCACGCCCAAGGGCTCGTTCAAGCCCATTCCCGACTTCCTGGTGAAGATCCTCCCGAAGTCGATGACCGCCGGCACGCCGGTCAACAACCACGGAAACTACATCATCTCGCTGGGCCAGCTCACACCCTGGCTTGCCGCGAAGGCCGAGGCCCTCGGCGTCGACGTTTTCCCCGGATTTGCCGCCGCAGAGGCTCTGTACGACGAGAGCGGGGCCGTGCGGGGCGTGCGCCTCGGAGACATGGGCCAGAACCGCGACGGCACGCCGGGACCCAATTACACCGCGGGCGCCGACATCCACGCCGGTTTGACCGTGCTGGCGGAGGGCTGCCGCGGATCGATTTCCAAGACGCTCATCAAGAAATTCGATCTGTCCAAGGGACATTGCCCGCAAACCTTCGCCATCGGCTACAAGGAATTGTGGCAGCTCCCGGCAGGCCGGGTGCGGCCGGGACTCATCGAGCACGCGCTCGGCTGGCCGGTCGATTCCAAGACCTACGCGGGCAGTTTTCTCTACCACCTCGACAACGACCGTGTCTACGTGGGCTACATCGTCGGGCTCGACTACCAGGACCCGCGCCTCAAGCCCTTCGAGGCATTCCAGCAATACAAGAACCATCCCAGCGTCAAGCCGCTGCTCGAGGGCGGCGAGATTCTGTCCGCCGGAGCGCGCACCATCGCCGCCGGCGGCTGGCAATCCACGCCCACGCTGGAAATGCCCGGCGCCCTGCTCGTCGGCGATGCGGGCGGCACCTTGAATTTCGCCAAGATCAAGGGCGTGCACCAGGCCATCCGATCGGGAATGCTCGCCGGCGAGCACATCGCGGAGCATGGATCGAGCGCCGGGTTCGACGCGAGATGGCGCGCCTCCGAGGGCGGGCGGGAGCTTCGCAAGATCCGTAACTTCAAGCCGGCCTTCAAGCGCGGCATGTGGCTCGGCCTCGCCAATGCCGCGTGGGAGATGCTCACCTTCGGCGCGTCGCCGTGGACGCTCAAGAACACGGCCGACTTCTCCCGGTTGCAACGGCTCGACGAGTTCGAGTCCCCCGACCGCCACTGGACCGAGCGCACGCTGCCGCCGCGCGACCGGGTTTCCTTCGTGTTCTTCGCCGGCAACTCGCACGAGGAATCGCAGCCCATCCACCTCAAGGTGGCCGACACCTCCATCTGCGCGACCCGCTGCGCCCGGGAGTATGGCAACCCCTGCGAGAACTTCTGTCCCGCCGGCGTCTACGAGATGGTTTCCGACGGCGCGGGCGGCCGGCGCCTGCAGATCAACGCCGCGAATTGCGTTCACTGCAAGGCCTGCGACATCAAGGATCCCTACGAGATCATCACCTGGACCACGCCCGAAGGCGGCTCCGGGCCCAATTACCAGAACCTTTAGGCGCGATGGCCGCGGTGGACCAGCCCGCGCCGACCGGTCCGCACTGGATCGCGGCGCGCCTTCGCGCCGAAGTCGCCTCGCGCCGGCTGCAGCACGACCCGGCGCAGGTGGCCGCCGCGCGGCACTTGGATGCGCTTCGCAACGCGCTGACCGGCCGCCCTCCGGGCGTGCTCGATCGGCTGCACAGAGCGGTTTCCTCGGAGGCGCGCGCGAAGGCGCGGACGCCGCGCGGCGTGTATCTATGGGGCGGCGTCGGCCGCGGCAAGACGCTGCTCATGGACTTGTTTTTCTCGTCGCTGCGCGACGCTCCGGGCGCCCCGCCGGCCGAGCGCAGCCATTTCTATCATTTCATGAGGGACGTCCACGCGCAGCTTGCCGCCGTCAGGCAGCTCGAGCGGCCGCTCGACGCCGTGGCCGCGCGAGTGGCCGCCCGGACGCGCGTGATCTGCCTGGACGAATTCTTCGTCGCCGACATCGCCGATGCGATGATCCTCTCCGCCCTCTTCGAGAGCCTGTTCGGCCGGGGCGTCGCGCTCGTCGCCACGTCGAATCTGCGCCCCGAAGACCTGTACAAGGACGGCCTGCAGCGGCAGCGGTTCCTGCCCGCCATCGCCATGATCGAGGCGAAGCTCGACGTGGTGCGCCTCGACGGCGGGATCGACTACCGGCTGCGCCAGCTCGAGCAGGCCCCCACGTATCTGGACTCGAATCATCCCGGGACGAAGGGCGCCCTGGCCGCCCGCTTCGCCTCGCTCGGCGGGGACGCAGCGGGACCCGCCGTGCTGGACATCGCGGGTCGCCCGCTGCGCGCGGTGAATTGCGCGGCGGGCACCGTGTGGTTCGATTTTCGCGAGCTGTGCGGCGGCCCGCGCAGCCAGATGGACTACATCGAGATCGCCCGCCTCTATCACACGGTGTTCATCGACGACATTCCGCTGTTCGACGCGCCCGACGACGACGCGGCGCGCCGCTTCATCATGTTGATCGACGAGTTTTATGATCGCGGCGTGAAGATTGTGGTGTCGGCCGCGGCCAAACCTGCCGCCCTGTACCGCGGCGAGCGGCTGCGCGCCGAATTCGAGCGGGCGGCCAGCCGTCTCGTCGAGATGCAGACGCAAGCCTACCTCGCGGGCCAGCACCGTCCGTGAGCGCGTGGTCATGGCATAATTCGCGCATGACGATCGCCGCCGAATTCAAAATCGACTACCGGCAAACCCTCGATCCGGCGGGACGGCTCGTGGCTCCGCTGCCGGATTTCGCAAGAGATGCCGCAGAGGTCGTGAAAATGTACGCCGCGATGACCTGCGCGCGCGCCTTCGACGCCAAGGCGGTGAATCTGCAGCGCACCGGACAGCTCGGCACCTACGCCCCTTGCCTCGGGCACGAGGCCACGCACATCGGCATCGGCGCGGCGATGCGTCCCGAGGACGTGCTCGCGCCCGTGTACCGCGAGGTCGGCACGCAGATGTGGCGCGGCGTGACGCTGCTGGAGATGCTCACGTACTGGGGCGGCGATGAACGCGGCAACGATTTTGCCGGGCCGCGCCACGACTTTCCATGGTGCATCCCCATCGCCACCCAAACGCTGCACGCGGCCGGCGCCGCCATGGCGTTCAAGGTCCGCCGGGAGCCGCGCTGCGCGCTCGCCTACATCGGCGACGGCGGCACGTCGGAGGGCGCCTTTTACGAGGCGATCAATCTCGCGGGAGCGCGCGCACTGCCCGTGGTGTTCGCCATCGTCAACAACGGCTGGGCCATCTCCGTCCCGGTCGCCGCGCAGACCGCCGCCGCGACGCTCGCGCAGAAAGCGGTGGCTGCGGGCATCCCCGGCGTCCAGGTCGACGGCAACGACCTGTTCGCCGTGCGCGAGGTGGTCTCGCAGGCCCTCGAGACCGCGCGCCGCGGCGGCGGCCCCTGCGTGATCGAGGCCCTCACCTACCGCTTGAGCGATCACACCACGGCGGACGACGCGCGCCGCTACCGCGCGAATGCCGAGGTCGAACGCGCCTGGGCGCACGAACCGATGATCCGCGTCCGCGAGTATCTGCGCCGGGAGGGCGCCTGGAGCGACGCGAAGGAACAGGCCCTGCTCGAGGATTGCGCCCGGCAGGTCGACGACGCCGTTGCGCAATACCTACGCTGCACGAAACCGCCGGCCGACGCGATGTTCGATCACTTGTTCGCGCAGTTGCCGGCGCACCTGCGCGAACAGCGCGACGCCGCGCGCCGGTACGCGTCGCCGCCGGGCGGTCATTCGAATTGGCAAAAATAACCATGATCGAGGCCATTGCGCTCGCGCATGGCTGGGAAATGCAGCATGACGAATCGGTCGTGGTGATCGGACAGGACGTCGGCGCGAACGGCGGCGTGTTTCGCGCCACCGCCGGGCTGCAGGCCCGGTTCGGCGCCGACCGCGTCCAGGACACGCCGCTGGCCGAGGCGACCATCGCCGGCATGTCGGTCGGCATGTCGGCGCATGGATTGAAGCCCGTCGCGGAGATCCAGTTCATGGGCTTCCTGTATCCGGCGCTGGATCAGATCGTCAACCACATGTCGCGCCTGCGGAACCGGACCCGCGGGCGCATGAGCTGCCCGGTGGTGATCCGCACGCCGCACGGCGGGGGAATCCATGCCCCCGAGCATCATTCGGAGAGCACCGAGACGATGCTCTGCCACGTTCCGGGCATTCGAGTGGTGTGCCCTTCGTCGCCCGCCCGCGCCTACGGCCTGTTGCTGGCGGCGATCCGCGATCCGGACCCCGTGATGTTCCTGGAGCCGGTGCGCCTGTACCGGGCCGTGCGCCAGGAAGTGGCCGACGACGGCCGGGCGCTGCCGCTCGACCGCTGCTACATCCTGCGCGAGGGCAGCGACGTCACCCTCGTCACCTGGGGCGCGATGACGCTCGAAACCATGAGCGCCGCGGCCGAACTCGAGGCCGAAGGGGTCAGCGCCGAGGTCATCGACCTCGCGACCTTGAGCCCCATCGACAGCGCGACCCTGCTGGAGTCGGTGGCCAAGACGGGCCGACTCGTGATCGTGCACGAAGCGGCGCGCAATGTGGGCGTGGGCGCCGAAATCGCCGCGATCGTGGCGGAGCACGGCCTGTACGACCTGCAGGCGCCGGTACAGCGCGTGACCGGCTACGATACCGTCGTACCGCTGTTCCGCCTCGAGCACGATTACATCCCGAGCGTGCGGCGCATCGTCGACGCGGTGCGACGCACGCTGGCCGGCTGACGCGACATGGGCACATTCAGGCTACCGGACTTGGGCGAAGGACTGGCGGAGGCGGAAATCGTCGAGTGGCACGTCAAGCCCGGCGATCAGGTGCGCGTGGACCAGCCCATGGTTTCCGTGGAGACGGCCAAGGCCGTCGTGGAGGTCCCCGTGCCCTACAGCGGCACCGTGACCGCGCTGCACGGCGCCGTGGGCGACATCGTGCCCACCGGCGCGCCCCTCGTCGAATTCGATTCCGGCACCGTGGTGGGCAGCATGCCTCCCACCGCGCCGGAGGAGTTCGTCGACTCGGCGACGGTCGGCCGCGCCGCCCCTGCGGACTCCTCCCGAACGCGCGCCGTGCCCGTGGCGCGCGCGCTCGCGAAGCGGCTCGGGCTCGAACTGGGCGCCATCGAGGGCAGCGGCCCCAATGGGTTGGTCCGCCTGGACGACGTCCTGGCGCACGCGCCGGCCGGCGCCCCGCGATCGTCCTCCAACGGCGACGCCCGGCCCCCCGCGGGCAACGGCTCCGCCGCCACCCGGGGAGCCGAGGCGCCTCCCGCCGCGCTCGCTGTTCCCGGCGGCGCTTCGGCCGAGCCGCTGCGCGGCCTGCGCCGCGCGATGGCGCACAGCATGTCGCAGTCGCACGCCGAGGTCCCGGGAAGCACGGTGTGCGACGACGCGGACATTCATGCCTGGACCGGCAGGGGCGACTACACCCTGCGGCTCGTGCGCGCCATGATTGCCGCCTGCGGCGCCGAGCCCGCGCTCAACGCCTGGTACGATCCGGCCTCGAAGGCGCGAATACTCATGCCGAGGATCGACTTGGGGCTGGCGGTCGACACGACGGCCGGCCTGATCGTCCCCGTGCTGCGCGACGTCCGCGGCAAGTCGCCCGGTGAATTGCGCGCCGCGATCGCCTCGCAGAAGGACGCCGCACACCGCCGCGCCACGCCGCCGGAGGACCTGCGCGGATTCACGCTGATGCTGTCGAACTTCGGAACGCTCGCGGGCCGGTACGGCATCCCGCTCGTGATGCCTCCGGCAGTCGCGATCCTGGGGTGCGGCAAGGTGCGACAGGACGCCGTGGTGGCCGGCGGAACCGTTGCGGCTCACCCGCGGATGCCGCTCTCGTTGAGTTTCGACCACCGCTGCGTCACCGGCGGCGAGGCGTGCCGCTTTCTCGCGGCGGTGATCGCCGACCTGGAATTACCAGAATAGCTCGTGGGGAGTTGCCGACATGCATCAAGCTTCGTCAGAAAAACACCGCAAGATCGTCGCCGCCGTCGTGGCGGCGGCGGCCCGATTGCCGAAAGCCCTGCGCGCCGTGCTGCGCGGCGGGGGCGCCCAGCCGTTCCTGCGGGCGTACTATTCCAACGTGCAGGCCGAGGACCTCGAGGGGCGCGAACCGAAGGACCTGGCGATCATCGCATTGTCGCAGCTGGCCGCCGCGCGCCGACCCGGCCGCGCGCTGGTCCGGGTGTTCAATCCGACGCTCCCGGAGCACGGATATTCCTCGCCGCACACGGTCGTCGAGACCATCAACGACGACATGCCGTTTCTCGTCGATTCAATCGGGCTTGCCCTGAGCCAGCGCGGGCTGACGCTGCATTTTCTCGCGCACCCGATTTTTTCGGTGGCGCGCGACCGCGCCGGCCGGCTGCAGGCCGTGGAGGAGCGCGGCCGCTCGGCCGAGGACAAGAAGCGCCGCCTCGAATCCTTTCAGCACATCGAGATCGACCGCATCGTCGATCCCGCGGTGCTGCGCGCCCTGCAATCGGAAATCGAAAACGCCCTGCGCGACGTGCGCGCGGTGTGCGCCGATTGGCTGAAGATGCAGGGCGCGGCGCGGCAGGCGTCCATCGACCTGAGTTCGCTCAATGCGCGGTTCGATCCGCGCGACGTCAGCGAAACTCAGTCCTTGCTGGATTGGATGCTGGATCGCCACTTCACCTTCCTGGGCTACCGGGAGTACAAGCTGACGGGCGCCGCCGGCAGCGAATCCCTGGAATCCGTCCACGAGACCGGCCTCGGAATCCTGCGGCCGGGGCACAAGCATCGCGAGAGCCCGGGCCATGCGCTCTCGAGCGACATCCGGCGCCAGGCCCGCTCGCGCGAGCTCGCGCTGGTGACGAAATCGAACTTCCAATCCACCGTGCATCGGACCGGCTACATCGACTACGTCGGCATCAAGCATTTCAGCCCGAACGGCCGCCTGATCGGCGAGCGGCGATTCCTCGGGCTGTGGACCTCGGCCGCCTACAGCGCCAATCCGCGCGACATCCCGATGGTGCGGCACAAGGCGGCCCAGGTCATCCAGCACTTCGCGCTCGCCCCGGACAGCCACGACGGCAAGGCGCTGCAGCACATACTGGAGTCCTTCCCCCGGGACGAGCTGTTCCAGGCGAGCGTTCCGGAGCTCATCAAGGTGGCCATGGGGATCTTCGGCCTGCAGGAGCGGCCGCGCGTGCGCCTGCTGACGCGCCGCGATGCGTTCCGGCGGTTCTACTCATGCCTGGTCTTCGTGCCGCGCGAGAAGTACAACACGGTCGTCCGCCAGCGCATCGAGAAGGTGGTGCGCGACGCCTTCAACGCGTTCAGCATGGAATCGCAGGTGCAGATCGCCGAATCCAATCTCGCGCGCATCCATATCGTCGCCCGCACCAAGCCCGTGGAGCGCGAGCCCGCCGACATGGACGAGCTGGAAAAGCGCATCGCCGCGGCGGTGCGTTCGTGGGCCGACGGATTTCGCGGCGCCCTCCTCGCGCGCTTCGACGAGGCCTACGCGCTCAAGCTCCATGACGCCTACGGGCAGGCCTTTCCGGCCGCCTACACCGAGGATTTTTCGGGCGATGAAGCCGCATCCGACGTGTCGTTCCTGGAGGCTGTCGACAAGGATCCCAAGCATCTTTACCTGGACATCTACCGGCCCGACCCGCGGCGCAGGGAGAAATTCTTCCTCAAGATATTCCGCGCGCAGGATGCCATCCCCATCTCGGACCTGCTCCCGATGCTGGAGCACATGGGCCTGAAGGTCATCGCCGAGCGGCCGTACCAGCTGGAATTCGCGGCCGGACGGCGCGCCTGGATCCAGGATCTGGAGCTCGTCATGCAGGCGCCGACGGCGATCAAGGTCGAACAGCTCGACCGCGAGATCAAGAGCGCCTTCGCCGCCGTCTGGACCGGCCGCATGGACAGCGACGGCTTCAACCAGCTGACGATCACCACCGGCGCGACGTGGCGCGTCGTGACGGTGCTGCGCGCGTACTGCCGCTACCTGCTGCAGGCCGGACTGCCCTTCAGCCAGGGCTACATCGCGCAGGTGCTGGTCAACAACACGGCGCTGGCCCGGGCGTTCGCCGACCTCTTCGCCGCGCGCTTCGATCCGCGCCTGTCGTCGGGCGTCCGGAAACGGACCCTCGCCCGGCTGGACGGCCGGATCCGGGAGTCCCTCGAGGAGGTCAAGGGATCCGACGAGGACCGCATCCTGCGCGCCCTGTGGAACGCCCTGACCGCGACGGTGCGCACCAACGCCTATCAAACCCGGTCGGGACAGCCCAAGGACTATCTGTCTTTCAAGATGGAAAGCCAGAAGCTGCGCGAGCTGCCGCTGCCGAAGCCGCTCTACGAGGTCTTCGTCTTCTCGACCCGCATGGAAGGCGTGCACCTTCGGATGGGGCGCGTCGCCCGCGGCGGCATCCGATGGTCGGATCGGCGCGAGGATTTCCGCACCGAGATCCTCGGATTGATGAAGGCGCAGCAGGTCAAGAATACGGTCATCGTTCCGGTGGGCGCCAAGGGCGGATTCGTCGTGCGGCGTCCCGTCGCCGGCGACCGCGAGGCGCAGCAGGCCGAGGTGATCGCCTGCTACCGGACCCTCATCCGGGGCCTGCTCGACCTCACGGACAACATCCTCGACGACAAGATCGCCCCGCCGCCCGACGTGGTCCGCCACGACGGCGACGATCCGTACCTCGTCGTCGCGGCCGACAAGGGCACCGCGACGTTCTCCGACATCGCGAACGCCATATCCGAGGAATACGGCTTCTGGCTGGGCGACGCGTTCGCCTCCGGAGGTTCCGCCGGCTACGACCACAAGAAGATGGCCATTACCGCGCGCGGCGCGTGGGAGTGCGTGAAGCGCCATTTCCGCGAGCTCGGCGTCGACATCCAGACCCAGGACTTCACGGTGGCGGGCATCGGCGACATGGCCGGCGATGTGTTCGGCAACGGCATGCTGCAGTCACGCCACATCCGGCTGGTCGCCGCCTTCAATCATCAGCACATCTTCATCGATCCGCAGCCCGACGCGGCGCGCGCCTTCAAGGAGCGGGACCGCCTGTTCAAGCTGCCGCGTTCGACGTGGGAGGACTATTCGAAGGGCGCGCTGTCCAAGGGCGGCGGGATCTACCCGCGCAGCGCCAAGTCGCTGAACCTGTCGCGCGAGGCGCAGGCGCTGCTCGAGCTTCCCGCCCAGTCGACGCCGAATGAGATCATCAGGGCCATCCTGAAATCGCGCGTCGACCTCCTGTGGAACGGGGGGATCGGCACCTACGCCAAGGCGGGCAGCGAGAGCAACTCCGACGTCGGCGACCGCAGCAACGACGCGGTGCGGATCGATGGCTCCGAGCTGCGCTGCAAGGTCATCGGCGAGGGGGGGAACCTGGGGTTCTCCCAGCTCGCGCGCATCGAGTACGCGCGGCACGGCGGGCGCCTGAACACCGACTTCATCGACAATTCGGCCGGTGTGAACTGCTCCGACGTCGAGGTGAACCTGAAGATCCTGCTGAACGGCGCCGTCCGCGCCGGTGAGATCACGCGCGGCGCGCGCGACCGGCTGCTCGTGCAGATGACGGGCGAGGTCGCGGGCCTGGTCCTGCGGAACAATGACCTGCAGAGCCTCGCGATCAGCATGGCGGAACTGCACGCCAGGGAACGGCTGAGCGAGAGCGCGTACGTGATTCGCGCGCTGGAGAGATCCGGCGACCTGAACCGCTCGCTCGAGTTCCTGCCCTCCGACGAGGAGATCGCCGATCGCCGCAAGGCCGGCGAGGGGCTCACGCGCCCGGAACTCGCCGTGACCTTGAGCTACGGCAAGATCTGGCTGTATAAGGCGCTGGTCCACTCCGACGTGCCCGAGGATCCCTACTTGTCCGACGAACTCACGCGCTACTTCCCCGCGCCGGTGCAGCGCCGCTTCGCCGCGCGCCTCAAGCGCCACCGCCTGCGCCGCGAGATCATCGCGACCTCGATCACCAACAGCCTGATCAACCGCATGGGGCCGGTCTTCCCGGTGCGGGCGCAGGAGGACACGGGCGCCCCGCCCGCCGCCATCGCGCGCGCCTACAGCATCGCGCGCGAGGTGTTCGCGGCACGCCACATCTGGACGCTGATCGAGGATCTCGACAACTCCATCTCGGCGTCGGTGCAATACACGGCGATGTCCCAGACGACCCGGCTGGTGCGCCACGCGACCTATTGGCTGCTCGAGAACCGGCGCAACGACCTCGACATCGAGCGCGGCGTGCGGCGTTATGCGGCGCCGGTCGCGGTGCTGTTCCGGAATCTGGGCGACGTGCTGCCCCCATCGGAGCTGGGCCGCCTGCGCGTCGTCAAGTCGCGCCTCATCGAGCAGCGCGTGCCCGACGAACTCGCCACCCGCATCGCTTCCCTGGATTGGCTGTACTGCTCCTTGGACCTGGTCGAGGCGGCGATGCTGTCCCGGCTCGAGATCGGATTTGCCGCGCGGGCCTATTTCGACATTGGTGAACGCATCGAGCTCGCCTGGATCAAGGACCAGATCGAGACTCTGCCGGCCGAGGGACATTGGCAGGCCGTCGCCCGCGGCACGCTGAGCGACAACCTGTACGAGCTGCAGCGCAAAATCACCGCCGCCATGCTCGCCGGCAAGGGGAAGACTCCCGCGGCCCGGGTGGACCATTGGCTGAACGGAAATATCGGCGCGGTCGAGTCCCTGCGGCGCATCATCGTCGACCTGCGCACCGGCTCGGCTCCGGACTTCGCCACGCTGTCCGTGGCTCTGCAGGCGGTGAGACGCCTGGTGCACGGCGGCCCGCATGCGGGATGATCCCCAATTGGGCGCCGATTACCTGCAGGACCGCATCAACGCCGAGATCACCTTGGCGCGTCACATCGGTGTGGTCGTCGAACGCGCCGGCGACTTCGAGCTCGTGCTCTCGGCTCCGCTCGATCGCAACGACAATCACAAGGGAACGGCCTTCGGCGGGAGCCTGTTCTCGCTGGCCGTGCTGACCGGTTGGGCCTGGGTCACTCGTTACCTGGTCGCGGCCCACATCGACGCCGATGCCGTGATCCAGGAATCCAGCATCCGCTACCTGACGCCGGTGCGAGGTCCCCTGCGGGCCTCGCTGGTGCCGCCGGCGGCGGAACAAGTCCAGAAATTCGCGAGGATGCTGCGCCGGGCGGGCCGCGGGCGGATTTGCCTCGAGGTCGTCATCGGCCAGGGCCGCACCGTGGCCGCAGAATTCGATGGGACCTTCGCCGCCATTCCGCGTTGATTCATAGGAGACCTTTCCATGCCCGGCAAATTGATCCTGGTTCGTCACGGACAGAGCATATGGAACCTCGAGAATCTGTTCACCGGCTGGCACGACGTGGACCTGACCCCGCTGGGGTGCACCGAGGCGCGGGCTGCGGGCGAGGAGCTGCTTCGCGAGAGGCTCGAGCCCCACATCGCATTCACCTCCGTGCTCAAGCGCGCCATCCGCACGTTGTGGCTCATTCAGGACGTCGCCGATCGCATGTGGATCCCGGTGGAGCGCAGCTGGCGGCTCAACGAGCGCCATTACGGTGCGCTGCAGGGGCTCAACAAGGCGCAGACGGTCGAACTGCACGGCGAAGCCCAGGTCAAGATCTGGCGGCGCAGCTACGACATCCCGCCGCCGGCCCTGGAGTCGAGCGATCCGCGCCACCCGCGCTTCGATCCGCGCTATGCCGACATCGACCCCGCATTGCTGCCGGCGGCCGAATCGCTGAAGGACACGCTCGCGCGAGTGCTGCCCTACTGGGAGTCGCGAATCGTTCCCGAGCTCGTGGCCGGCAGGAACGTGCTGGTGGTGGCGCACGGCAACTCGCTGCGCGCGCTGGTCAAGATGCTGGACAAGATGTCGGAGAAGGACATCGTGGAACTCAACATACCGACCGGGATTCCGCTGCTGTACGAACTCGACGCCGCCATGCAGCCCGTGAGCCGCCGGTATCTGGGGGACCCTGCGGTGCTCGCGGCTGCCCAGGAGACGGTGCGCCGGCAGACTGAGAAGAAGTGACGGCGGGACGCCGCCTGCGCGCGCCCGCCAGGGCCCCAGGTATGTGCGCCCCACGGCGCCGGGTGCGCGCCCCGCATGGCGTCAGGTGTCCGGCGCGATGGTGATCTTGATGCCGCTCAAGGCCTCGGTGAAGTCGACTTGGCAGGAAAGCCGCGACTCGGAGGGATTGTAGCCCGGCAGTTCCTTGAGCAGATCCGCCTCGTCGCTCTGCGGCTTCGGCAGGCGGGGGGCCCATTGCTCATCGACGAAAATGTGGCAGGTCGCGCACGAGCACAGACCTCCGCAGATCGCAGCGACACCGTAATCGAGCTCGCGCAGGATTTCCATGATCTTCAATCCGGGTTTCGACTCGACCTCGTGCGCTTTGCCGTCACGGTCCACCACGATCATCATCGCCATTTAGACTCTCCAATGGGTATTTCCCGCCGGGCGGGGCTCGTTAGGGCGGCTAGTGTGCCGGAACTTGCCCGGCTCGACCACCCGGCCCCGCCAGGCGCTCCTCGAGCAGCCGGGCCCGCACCGCCACGTCGGCCGCGTCGCCGGGCCGCAATCGAGCGTAGAGCTCGCTCCACAGGAGACACACGTAGTCGTACAACCACGTCATCGCCGCCAGGCGCTCGGATTCCGCCGGCAGCGCAGGACGCTCGAGGTAGCGCACCAGGAGTTCGGCGGCGAAACGCTCCGGCCCGTCGTTGTTCGAGATCCATCCCGCCAGATCCCAGAAGGGATCCGAGACATGCGCGTACTCCCAGTCGATCAACGCCGGGTGCTCGCCCGTCGCCACGTTGTGCCGGTGCACGTCGCTGTGGCAGAGCACGGAATCGCTCCCAAGCGCCGCCAGCCGCGCCAGGCGGCCGGCGGCCGCGCCGCGCAGCCGCTCGTGCAGCGGCGGTACGCCGGAATCCACGCGGGCCAGTGCCTGCGAATAGTGCGCGATCCATGCCGCGGGATTCATGACGCGCGCTGGATGAGGGATGGGCAGGGCATGCACCCGCCGCAGCAGCCGCGCCATCGTCTCGATGGTGCCGGCGGCCTGCGTCTGTGCGGCGCTCCACGTACGATGCGCGATCCAATCGGCCACCAAAATCCCGGCTGCCGGATCGCAGCAGCGAATCGCCGGCGCCACGCCGGCCGACGAGGCGGCCGCGAGCACCCGGCACTCCCAGCCGCGATCCAGGCCGAGTTCGCGCGAGCGGTCCAGGCCGGACGGCAATTCGCGTCCCGCCACGCGCAGCGCATACAGACGCCCGGCACGCGCCACCCGGAACGTGTCATTCACCAGCCCGCGGGACAGCGGCTCGAGGTCCACCGGCCCCTCGCCGGGCACCCACCGCCGGGCGATTTCCTCAAGCGGGATGAGCGGCATGGGCGGCCCGCGGGCTGCGGCGCCACTCGCGCAGGCCGGCGACGATCAATAGAAGATACAGGGCGAACAGCAGCGTCGTGAGATACAGCCGGCGGCTCACGCACAGGCCGAGACTGACCGAGTCGATGACCAGCCACCAATGCCAGTTCTCATAGACCTTTCGGGCCACCAGGAAGGTGGCGAACACGCTCGACCAGGTCACCATCGAGTCGACCAACGGCCACGCGGCGGGGGTCCAGCGCCGCAGGAAATAGGCGCTGAGCAGCGACAGGCCGGCCACCGCCGCGAGGGCCAGTGCATGGCGCTGCCACGGCCAGCTCGACACGTCGAGCCGCCCGGTTCCCGAGCCGCGGATCCACTGCCGGAAGCCGTAGACGGCCATGGCCGCATAGAACGCATTCAGCGCCGATTCCATGTACAGGCGCGCCCCGAACAGCACCCACACGTAGAGACAGGAACTCACGAACGCCGCCAGCCAGCAGCTGATGCGCTGCCGGATCGCCAGCAGCAGATAGGCGACCGCCAGCGCCGCAGCCGCCATTTCGATCCCGCTCGTCGAGCGCCATGCGCCCGCGAGCTGGGCCGCAAGCGCATCGATCACGGCGTTGCAGGCGCCGGCGGCGCGTCGGCGGCAGGGAATTCCAACCCCGGCAGGACCTTGAGGACGAACACCAGTTGCGGCCCCCCGGCGGCCCGGCGCATCTCATCCGCGAGGATCGCCATCGCGCGATCGAGCTCGCCCCAGATCTGCGTGCTCAGGGCATTGGTCTGCACCCGCAGTTCCGGATGGGTGTTCAGGCGGTCGATGAACGCCTGGATGGGCGGCCGGTACTCGCCGGTCAACGGATACATGCTGATTTCGACGGCTGCGCGCATTGCGGATCACCTGCTCCCTACGCCGGCATTATCCGGGTCAGGTTCAACGGGTTCGCAGGCCGGCCGAACAATCGGCGTCCCGCGTCTCAGGTCTCCTGGCGACCACCCCAAGGTTCGTGCAAGTGTAGCCTGTGGGCAAATTGCGTGCAAAACTGGCGCCGGAATCAAGCGGAGGTGGGCATGCGGGTTTTTCAAGTCGACGCGTTCACTCGCACGCGGTTCACCGGCAACCCCGCGACGGTCGTGCTGGATGCCGAGGCCCAGGACGACGCCGCGCTCAAGGCGATTGCCCGCGAGTTCGCGCACGCCGAGACCGCGTTCGCATTGTCGGCCGGCGGCCCCGACCACGATGTCCGCGTGAGGTTCTTCAACAGCCGCGGCGAGGCGCCCTTTGTCGGACACGCAACCCTTGCCGCACATGCCGTGCTCCTGGCCGCCGGCCGCAGAAGCCGGGGAATCTGCCGGCAACTGTCCGGCACCGGAATCGTCGAGGTGCGCGCGGACGAGGGCGGCCTGATCGAATTCCGGCAATCCGCGCCGGAACTCGACGTTCCATTGCCGCTCAAGACCACGCTTCGCGTGGCGGAGGCGCTGCACCTGCCGGCCACCCTCCTCCACGAGACCTACCCCGCCCGCATTGCCCGCAAGGGCAGCAGCCGGTTGCTGGTGCCCGTGGGCGATCCGCGGGCGCTGGACGGCCTGGCGCCGAACCCGGACACCCTGGTCGCGCTCGGCCGCGAATTGGGCGCGGAGGGCTTCTTCGTGTTTTCCTTGAGCCGTGGCGCCGGCGGCTTGTCGACGGAATCGCGCATGTTCTGCCCGTCGCTTGGAATTCCCGAGGACCCGGTCAGCGGCAATGCCCACGCCATGCTGGCCGCCTACCTGTGGGCCGAAGGGTCCACCGCCGGCGGCGCGCCCGTGTTCACCGCCGACGGCGCGCCCGTGTTCGTCGGCCATCAGGGTCGTCACGTGAATCGCCCGGGAGAAGTGCGGGTCAGCCTCGAGGTCGATCAGGGCTTGCGCGCCGTGCGCATCGCGGGCAGCGCGGTGATCGTCAGCGAGGGAACGATGATCCTATGACCGGCCGGCGCCCGCCGCCGCGGGCGGATGCATCTTCAAGGTCGACTCGATTTGCTTCAGGCTGGACTCGACGTTCTGGGCCGCTTCCACCGCCTCCGGCAGGTTCCCCGTGGCGAATGCGGCCTGGGCCTTCGACCACAGCGACACGGCGCCGCTCAAGCTGTCGCGCGCCGCGTCGAGATCGATTCCTTCGGCCTGTTTTCGGCTGGACTTCCTGGCCAGCGAATCGAGCTGGTTCTGTATGCCGGTGATTTCATCCGGAACGGCCGCGGCCATGCCCGACCATCGATCGTTGAGCGCCTTGGCCAGCGCGTCTCTCTTTGCCGCCGCGGCGCCGGCCAGCGCCCGGGCGTTGATCATCACCGCGGGCGCACCGGCGAGCACGGCGGGGTAATCCTGCTTCTGGAAGGAGGCTCTCAGGCCATCGAGACCGGCTTGCACCGCCGCGAGCTGGTCCGGAACGTATTTCGCGGCCTCCGCGGAGGACGCGGACAGCGCGGCATCGATGTCGCTGATCGCCTTCTGAGCGGGCTCCACCTGGCCGGCGCAACCGGCCAGGATGACGGCCGCGAGGACCAGGCGGCAGAATCCATGCAGGGTCACCATCGGCACTCCTTCGCGGCCAATGCGCGCCTAGATTTCGCGGCGCGCCCGTTCCAGCCACTCGGACTGGGCCTTGCGATAATGCGGGGGCGCCACCTTCGCGCCGTCCAGCAGATCTTTGAGGATGGAGTGCGCTTCGTCAAGCTTGCCCCGCCGCTTGAGCAGCAGCGCGTAGCGCAGCCGCGCCTCGGCGCCGGGATAGCCCGGCGCCAGGGCGGCGTACTCGTGTTCCGCCTCGTCGAGGGCACCCAGTTCCTCGAGGCTGCGCGCGTACGTGAGATGTCCCTCGGGCGACTTGAAATCGGGATTGTGTTCAATGAGACGCTCCAGGGTCGCCCGCGCTCCCGCGAAATCCGCTGCGGCGAACTGCGCCTGCGCCAGGCCGAGCAGCAGCGTCGGATCGTGCTCGAATATGCCGCGCAGTCCGCCCTGGTACACGGCGATCGCCTCGGCGAACTGGCCGCGCTCGCAGTGTTCCTCGGCGAGTCGGCGCCGCGCATCGACGTTGCCGGACACCTCCACCGCAGCGGCGGCCTCCCGCAGGTTCCGATTGGGATCGATGATGCGCCCGATGCCCGCCTTGGTGCGCCGCGCCGTTCGTCCGGCGAACACCGCCGGCAGAATCTCGACCACCAGGTATGCGAGCGAACCGGCCACCGGCAGCAGCCCGATGGCCCAGATCCATAAGGTGTTTCGCCCCGTCTTGATGACGTGCACGATCAAGCATGCCTGGAAGGCAATCGTCAGAATGAAAATCAGCGACACGAAAGGCTCCACGGTCCGTCGCCCGGGCGGGCGTCGCGCAATTATGCACGGTTGGACGGGGCCGGGCGCCTCGCATCCGCTCCCTACCGCTCCGCGATGAGGATCTTGCGCTCGATCTCCGGGCACCTGGCCCAGCCGACGTTCGACAGCGTGTAGCCCAGGACGTGCTCGGACCGGGGATCGACCGTCACCTCCAATTCACAACCGTGAAAACCCGCCGGCGCCCCGGCGGGCGCCTGTTCGAGGAACCACACGTAGACGATCCTGGACGGCGTGGTGTCGATCTTGCGCGGCTCGCCGAGAGCCTCCCGCATCCGGCTGATGGGCTTGCCCACCGCGTCCGCCGCGATGCGCGGCACGGGACGCACGGCATACGCCGGGTTTCCGCAGGCCACCAGCATCGTCAAGTCGAGCGCAACCAAGGCCGCAATACGCAACATATTCCATTCTCCGCGCCGAACTACTGCGCGAGTGTTGCCGGTGGCGCTGCGCGTTGCCGCGGACTCAGGTCGCAGATCGCAAATCTAGCTCCTCGGCGCGCCGCTTATGTAAATTGAGCGCGTGCGTCATCCCGCGCGGCAGATCCTCCGGATGGTGGACCGCGATCACGAGGGTGCGCCTTTCGGTCATCAACCGCGCGAGCAGGCGCTTCATGGCGGCGCGCTGTCGCGGGTCGAGTCCCGTCAGCGGCTCATCCAGGAGCAGAATGCGTGGGTCCGCCGCGAGCGCGCGCGCGATCAGGGCGCGGCGCAGCTGGCCATAGGACAATTCCCGGGGCCGGCGCTTCGCGAAGGACAACAGCGAAAAGAACTCGAGCCAGTGCCGCGCGTGCCGATGGTCCGCCGGCGTCGGCTCGTCGCACAGGCCGATGCTGGCGTAGCGGCCGCTCGCCACCAAATCGATCAGCGTGACGTCGACCGCATAGTCGGTCTGCAACTCCGGCGACACGTAGCCGGTCCGGCGTTTCCACGCCTCGATCGGCGTGCCGGCGGGAAATCCGCGGCGTTCGATGGTCCCACCGAGAGCCGGCGCGAGATCCCCGTACAGCAGCCGGAGGAAACTCGACTTGCCCGCGCCATTGGCGCCGAAGACGGCCCAGTGCTCGCCCATCCGCAGTTCCCAATTCACGTCGCGCAGCACCTCCCGGTGCTCCACGTACAAATCGGCCGCGCGGAGCCGCAACAGCCGGGGGCCGGCGCGGTGCCGTCCGGCAGGGCGCACGGCGGCCCGCAGCGGGTCCGCCGGGAGCGTGGCGCGGGGAGGTTCGGCGGCTCGTCGCGCCAGGCGCTCCCGGTCGGCTCTCGCTAAGCGGGTGGCGGCGAGCACGCGGCCGGCCGCAAGTTCGATCAAGCCGCGCGTGCCGCGAGGCACGTCCATGGCCCGATGCGCCGTGGCGATCCAGGACTGGCCGCATTGCAGCGCGTGCCCGAGTAAGGCCTCGATGCGGCGGCGGAAGCAGGGGTCCAAGCCATTGTAGAACTCATCCAGCAGCAGCCAATCCGGATCCTGCACCAGGGCCCGCGCCAGGAGCGCGAGCCGCTTCTGCCCGTAGGAAAGCGACAGGAAAGTCCGGTTCCGCAGCGGCCGCAGGCCGCAGATCCGCAGCATTGCCTCGATGCGCCGGCTCTCCTCCCGGGTCGGCGGCCGCAGCAGCAGCGGCGTGCGCTGCAGGCCCGTTCCCACGAGGTCCCGTACGGTGGGATTCCACTGGTACCTTGCATATTTGTCCTGCAGCTCGGCGCCGACGTAGGCGATGCGGGGTTTCGCGTCGATGAGATCGACCGGCGAGCCGCCGACCCGGTAGAGGCGCTCGCCGCCCCCGGGAGTCGGCCACACGTCGGCGGCGATGAGCTTGAGAAGCTGGGTCTTCCCGGCGCCGTTATCCCCGATGAGCGCCCACCGTTCGCCCGGCTTCAGGGTAAGGGAGATGTTCCGCAGAACCCATTGGGTGCCGCGCCGCACGCTCACGGCGCGCAGCGCGATGGACAGGCGTCCCTTCATGCCTTGATGATTCGCCAGCGTCCCTCGCAAAGAACGGCCCGTCCGTCGCGGGCTAGCTTGATGAGGTGCGCTTCCAGCGTGAGCTTGGCCCACGAATGCCGATCCGCCGGCACGTCGGCATAGACCGCCGGCGTCAGTTCGTCGAGCGTTGCCGGGGCGCGGGCCAGGTGTTGCAGCACCTGGCGTTCCCGCGCCAGGCGGTGCTCCCGCAGCCACGCCAGCATTCGTTTGCCTCCGTCCAGAACGCTGCCGTGCCCGGGCGCGATGCGCTCGAAATCACAGTGCGCGAGCTTGTCGAGCGAATCGAGGTAGGCCGACATGTCTCCGTCCGGCGGCAAGATCACCGGCGAGACGCCCTCGAGCACGTGGTCGCCGGTGAACAGCAGCCGCTCCCGCTCCAGCAGGTAGCAGAGACAATTCGAGGCGTGTCCCGGGGTATGGATGGCGGTCAGGGCCAGGTCGCCCAGTTGCAGCCGCTCGCCGTCGCGCGGGGTCCAGTCGGGCTTGAACGTCATATCCTGCCGGCCGTCGCCGGGCGGGGCCACGCCGACCAGCCGCGCGCCGGTTTGCGCGGCCAGCCTGGCGGCGAGCGGTGAGTGGTCGGGGTGGGTATGCGTGACGACGACCCAGCGGATGAGTCCCTGCGCGGCGCGGAGAAGCGCCTGCAGGTGGGCCTCGAGGTCGGGACCCGGGTCAAGGACGGCGATTTCGCGCAGGCCGAGCAGATAGGTATTGGTGCCCGGCCCCGTCATCATGCCCGCGTTGGGCGCCACGATGCGGCACACGCCGGGGGCCACGGTGACCGGCTGGCCGGGAGTGAGGGAGGTGCGGGGTTCCAAATCTCGATACCTGGGCTGAAAGCCGCTTGTCTGTGATCCTATTCACAGTTTGACACAGTTGCGATGATTGCCGGAGCGGCTACACTTAAGGCATGTCGAAGTCTCCGAACGCTAGACGGTTGGGTGGCCCGTTGAGCTGGGAAGATCTGGCGCGACCCGACGCGGATCAGAACCAGCGCTTCCTGGCCGAGTCGCTGTCGTTGCTGCTGGCGGACGTCCTGCGCTCGGTGCTCTCCGATGCGAGCCCCGCACTGCCGGCCGACGAACTGTCGGTCGAGCGCTACCGGAACCTCGCCGATTCGCTGGCCGATGGCGAGTCGCGGCGCCGTACCAGCTTGGGAATCACCCGTGCCGGGCTCGCCAAGCGCTGCGTGACCTGGCTCAAGCTCCTGCTGACTCCGCCGCCCAATGCTCCGTCCACGGCGCCGATGCGCGAGTTCGTGGATGCACTGGGCCTGTTCCCTGCGCTTTTCGACAGCGAACCGTCGGCGCGTTCGCGCCGCGCGCGCCTCACCTGGCTCCTCACCCATGATAGACGGCTCGATGCCAGCACACGCGAGGCGGCGACCGCCTTGATCGAGGCCTGCGAACATTTAGGGGTTTTGCTCTGGCCCGACGCCGAGACCGCCTGAGCTTCGGCTCGTTTCTGGCCGGCCGACCCAGGCGTATAATGCCCGGTTACCCATCCGTTCCGGCCGGAGTCTTGAATGCACGCGCCTTCCACGTCTGAACCGCAGAATCCCGCGCCCGCGCCAAGCGAGGCCACGGCCGCCGAAGCTCCCTCCGACAAGTCCCGCTTCAAGTTTCAAAAGCTGCTCCAGCCCTTCACCGTCGACCGCGACATCGTGACGCCGATCCTCTGGTTCCTGCTGGATTGGCTGGTGATGGGGACCGCGATCGCCACGCTCCTGGTGGTCGAGTCTCTCTGGATCAAGGTGTTCGCCTCGCTGGTGGCGGCGCTGTGGATCGCGAGACTGTTCGTCATCGGCCACGATGCCTGCCACGGCTCCTACACGCCCAACAAGACGTTGAATCAATGGATCGGTCGGATCGCGTTCCTGCCGTCGCTGACCCCTTACAGCCTGTGGGAGGTCGGACATAATCTGGCGCACCACGGCTTCACCAACCTCAAGGGACGCGACTACGTATGGGCACCCTTCTCGCCGAATGAATTCGCGAAGCTGACGCGCATGCGGCGGGCGCTCGAACACGTCTACCGCAGCGGCTTCGGCCAGGGCGTCTATTACATGATCGAGATGTGGTGGAAGAAGCTGTTCTTCCCGGGCCGCAAGCACGTCACCACCCGCCGCGCCAGCCACGTCGTCGACAGCCTTCTGGTCGCGATTTTCGGCGCGCTGTGGATCGGGGGGCTGACGCTGTGGGGAGCGCGTACCGGGATATCCATCGTCTCGCTCCTGATCTTCGGTTTTGCGGTGCCGTTTTTCCTGTGGAATTGCCTGATGGGATTCGTGATCTACGTGCAGCACACGCATCCGCGGGTGGCCTGGTACGAGCGCCGGGACCAGTGGAGCGCGAATGCGGGCTACGCGACCACCACCGTTCACGTCAAGCTCAAGCGGCCGTTCGACTGCCTGATCCACTACATCCTCGAACATGGCGCGCATCACGTGAACATGGGCATTCCGCTGTACCGGCTCAAGGAAGCGCAGGCCCGGCTCACGGCCACCCTGGATGAGCGCTTGAATGCCGAGGCCTTCACGTGGCGCTACTACTGGAACACGGTGCGGCGCTGCAAGCTGTACGATTTCGCGCAGCATTACTGGACGGATTTCGAGGGACGCATCACCTCGGCGCCCATGGTCCAGGTCCGCTAGGGCGGCCCCGGGCCGCACCGGGTTTCGCAGCCGGCTACCGAAACGCGTAGCGCGTGGATATCGACGCGGCGCGGGCCGCCATGTTGTAGCCGTTCGCGAGCTGATACTGGCGATCCAGCGCATTGTCGAGCCGCGCGGTGACCGACCAGGCCTGCGTCAACGACACTTTGCCGTACGCCGACGCGAGGACGTAGCCGCCGTCGTGCACTCCGGAAGCTCCGGTCAGCGCGCCCACGTCCTCCCGCGGGCCCGACTGGAGCACGTCGATCCCCACCTCGCCCCGCCCGAAGCGTCGCGAGCCGCCGAGCGTGAAGCTGTGCTTGGACCGGCGCAGCAGCTGCGAGTCCTGCGCGTCGACCGACAGATTGCGCGGATCCTGCAGGCTGCCCTCGGCGTGCGCCATCCACGGGTCGGTGCGCAGTTCCCAGCCGGCCTCGATGCCGCGGATGCGGGCGCGGTCGATGTTCTCGTTCAACGAAGTGTAGGTGACCGGGTTGAACACGTTCTCGATGAGATCGTCTATCGAGTTCTGGAACGCCGAGAGCGTCAGCAGCTGCCCCTCGCCGATGCGCGACTTCACGCCCAGCTCGAAGTCGCGCGAGCTCTCGGGCAACAGGTCGGGATTGCCGCCGTAGCCGAACCGGTCGGTCGCCGTCGGGGCGCGAAAGGCCGTCCCGGCCGATGCGATCAGCAGCGTGGACGGCGTCACGGAATAGCCGTACTCGGCGTTCCAGGTCTCGTGGGCGCCGAAGGCCGGATGATGGTAGTAGCCGCCGGCGAGCAGCAGGCGATTGGCTCCGGAATCGAGTTGATCCTGCACGTAGTACGTCTCGGTGTTGGTGCCGATCGTGTAACCCGTGCCGAAGGACAGCGAGTTCGTCTGCTCCTGTGTGAGGATTCCGCCGAAGGTCAGGAGTTGATCGACCGCCGCCCCGGCGACCTTCACGTCGTTCTGCAGGTCCAGGGTGTTTCGCGAGGTGTAGTCGAAATCGCCCCCGGCTGGTTCCGGCGGCGCCGAATAGGGATCCGGCTGATCCTGGCGCAGGTCGTCGATGATGCGGCTCAACGTGAGGCGTGCGTGCCACAGATCGGTCAGGTCGCCGCTCGCGTGCACCGCCAGCGCGCTGTTGGAAAAGCGCTCGTCGAGATGGCCGAAGCCCGTGAAGTTGCCGGCCTCGTCGTAGTCGCCTTCGCCATAGTGCGTCGTGCCGGACGACAGCCAGTACAACGCGCCCACGTCGGCGCCGGCGAACTTGGTCGAGGCGGCGGCGACGCCGGACAGATTCTTGTAGCCGCTGTTCACCGTGTCGCCGGCGAAAGTCGGGAATCCATCCGAGCGCTGGCCCGTGATCGCCGCGCGCAGGCTGGTGTCGCCCGTCGTGTAGATGCCGTCCGCGGCGGCCTCGCCCGTCGCGTAGCGGCCGTAGTCGAGCATGACGTCCGCGCCGGAGGGGCCGGCGCTGCGCGTGATGAAGTTGACCACGCCGCCGATGGCGTCGGTGCCGTAGATCGCGGAACGCGGACCTTCGACGACCTCGATCCGCTCGAACAGCTCGGGCGCGAGATTCTGCAGCGGCGCTCCGCCGACCGTGCCCGCGTTGATGCGCACACCGTCGATCATGACGATGGACTGCTGGCTGTTGGCGCCGCGGATGAACAGCGACAGCGGCTGGCCGGGACCCCCGCTGCGGCCGATGTCGAGGCCCGCATGGAAACGCAGCAGGTCGCCCACGTCGACGGCGAGCGAGTCCTCGAGCTGCGCGCGGTCGATGAGGATGACGGACTCCAGCACCTGCGTTCGAGGTTCCGGGTTGCGCGTGGCCGTCACCACGATCTCGTTCAAGGAGTTATCCGGCGGCGCCGCCGCGACCTGCGCTTCGGCGGCGAGGAACGGAACGCACAGCGCGGCGCAAGCACCGGCCAGATCGAGGTATTTCAAGGCAGCCCTCCCGTGACGCGAAACCTGATGCGTCCGGCGAAGACTCGGGCGATGCCGCGACGGCGGCGGTCCGGAGCCTGCGTCATGACGCAGTCCCAATCCGTCGCCGCTCGGGATTCTCCGTTCGCGCAGCACACCCCGGCTGTCGAATGGGCGACATCGATGAGCAGGTCTCCTGGCTCGCGGTTTAGACGCCTTGCATCACCTTCCCAGATCCATTCGATCCAGTGGCATTTCGATGCGCGGCAAGCCGCTCACAGTTGCGGGGGCAGCCCGGGTTTGCAACCCGAGTTCCCATTCAATCCCCGTAGGGGGAACTCATCGAGGAAGCGTACGTTGCAACATCGCGCGATTGAAGTCAACCGCGGCGCAGGATACCCGCGTGGTGCCGCAAGTGGTCGGCCATGAAGGTCTGAATGAAGTAATAGCCGTGATCGTAGCCGGGCTGCATGCGCAGCGTGAGCTTCTGGCCCGACTGCGCGGCCGCAGCGGTCAACCGCTCCGGCAGGAGCTGCTGATCCTTCAGAAACGGGTCCGCCGTACCCTGGTCGACCAGGATGTGCGCAGGGAACGGCCGGCGCGACATCAACAGGCTGGCGTCGTAGTCGCGCCAACGGTCCTGATCCGGGCCCAGATAATTCGTGAACGCCTTCTTCCCCCAGGAACATTGCGTCGGAGCGCTGATCGGGGCGAATGCGGACACCGATTTGTATTGCGCCGGATTCTTGAGCGCGATGGTCAGCGCGCCATGTCCGCCCATCGAGTGGCCGAAGATGCCGGCCGCATCCGGCAGCGCCGGCAGATTCCCGGCGACGAGCTGCGGCAGCTCTCCCGACACGTAGCTGTACATTCGGTAGTACTGCGACCACGGCGCCTGCGTCGCGTCGACGTAGAAACCCGCGCCCTGGCCGAAGTCCCACGCATCCGCGTCTCCCGCAAGGCGCGGCTCGCGCGGACTCGTATCGGGGGCGATCAGCATCAAGCCCAATTCGGCGGCAACGGCCTGTGCATGCGCCTTGATGGCGAAGGTCTCCTCGGTGCAGGTGAGACCCGCAAGGTAGTACAACACGGGCACCTTGCCGGTCTTCGCCTGCGGCGGCAGGTAGGCGGAAAATTTCATGGGGCCGGCGGTCTCCCGCGACTCATGCTTGTAATATTGCTGCATGCCGCCAAAGCAGGCATGTTCGGACACCAATTGGATTGAACTCATGTCGACTCCTTCAAATGCGGCTACCCTAGAACAACCCGCGCGGACTTGGAAGCACTCATGAACATCGACCTCTCCCCCATCGAAGCACGCGTCATCGGCTGCCTGATCGAAAAGGAAATCACGACTCCCGACCAGTATCCCCTATCGCTCAACGCGCTCACCAATGCATGCAACCAGAAGACCAACCGGGAGCCGGTGCTCGATCTTTCCGAAGCGGCCGTGCAGCAGGCGGTGGACTCTCTGATGAAAAAATACCTGGTGAGCGACAAATCCGCCGGTTACGGCGGCCGCGTGACCAAGTACAAGCACCGATTCTGCAACACCGAGTTCGGTTCGCTCAAATTCTCGAAGCAGGAGCTCGGCATCGTCTGTGTCCTGCTGTTGCGCGGACCCCAGACCCCGGGCGAGCTTCGGTCCCGGACCAACCGCTTGTGCGAATTCCCCGACGCCGAGGCCGTCGAAGCGGCGATCGAGGGATTGATGGTGCGCGAGGACGGCCCGTTCATCGCCCGCCTGCCCCGAAGCGCGGGCGCGCGCGAATCGCGCTACGCGCACCTGTTCTCCGGCAGCATCGAATCCGCGCCGCAGCCGGAGGACGAGGCGGACGCCGGGGCACCCGCCGGTGCGCCGTCGCTGGCCCGGCGCGTGGCCGACCTCGAAACCCAGGTCGCGGCGCTGCGCGTCGAACTCGAGGCGATCAAGAACCCCGGCGGATGACGTTTCCGTTCATGGTCCTGGAGCGGGCGATTGGCGGGCGATCCCGTCGCGCTCCTGCAGCCACTTGTCGAAGCCGTCCACGTCGGATGCGCGCATGCCGTTGGCATTGGCGCGATGATCGGCCACCCACTTCTGCATCACCCCCATCAGCCGATCGGCCAGCGGCCGGTCGTGGTTGAACAGGTCCATGTAATCGGCCTTGGCGTCCTCCAACCGATCCACCGCCATGCGCGCTTCGCCCCGGCCCTCGACCGCCTCGAGCAGGTCCGCTTTCAATGCCAGCGTGTGATTGTAATCATCGAGCGCTTCCGCGTAGGCGCCGAGGCGCAGGTGAATGTAGCCCACGTTGTTCCAGGCCTGGTACATGTCCCCCTTGTTGCTCAACGCCTCGGTGAACTGATCCAGTGCCCGGTTATAGGCATCTTCCATCTTCTCGTGGTCGGTTGATCTCTTGTCGGGGTTGGTGGCCGCGGCGGCGGCGCTCTCGAATTCCCGCGCCTTGTTCAGCGACTTCATGGCCGCCGTATAAGCCTTCTTGGCCGCGGTGTCCGGCTTCTCGGACACCGTCGAACTGCCCATCTCCTCCTGCGGCTGGCTCATGCCGGGACGCCCCATGCCGCCCGCACCGCCCATGCCGCCCTGGCCGGGCATCTGGCCTCCGGCCCACGCGGCGGCGCCAAGGGTCGCGGCGAGCGCCAGCATCGCAGCGCAATTGAATAGGTTCCGGCTCATTCTGGGCTCCCTGGGGCGTATTTCGGAAGGGTGCGACTCTCGTCTCATTTCTCGATTCTAGGGTCTGGAGCCGGACCGCGCGGGCCTTTTTTCCGCGCCGCGCGCCCCTGCCACGAGGTCCCCGGGTTTCCGTCGCGGGAGGCGACTTCCAGACCGATGCGCAGGGTGGTGGTCGCGATGCGCACCTCGATCAGGAAGGCGAGCAGCGCCGCGGCCAGCGTCGCCATCGACATGATGAAGGTGCCGGCGATGACGGCCGCCAGCTCCCAGCGCAGGAAGGCATTCACGAACAGCATCACCACGACCAGCGCAATGAACAGCGCCGACAGCGTGATCAGGGTAATCGCCGCGTTGATCCAGCGCGAGCGGCGCGCCAGCACGCTGAGCTGATCATGGATGTCCCGACGGTCCTGCGCGTGATCCGGCTGAAGCACGCGTTCCTCCAGGCGCCGCGCGCGATCGACGATGCGCGCGAGGCGGCTGGTGAGTACATTTAGCGTGACCCCGATCGCGGAAATGAGAAAAATGGGCGTCAGCGCAACCTGGATCAGGTGCGCGATGTCGACCGGCTGGGCGGTCATGCGTGAGAACCGCGGGCGATCATAAATGCAAACGCCCCGGTTGCCGCGAGGCAACCGGGGCGTGTCGTCAAGTAGGGTTTACTTGCTGGTCGCGGGGGCGGCGGCCTTCTTCTTGCTGTGGTGATGCTGCTTCTTATGCTTGGGCGCCGTGCTGGCCGGGGCGGATGCGGCAGGCGCATCGGCGGCCATCGGGGAGGCGTTCTTCGGCATATCGGCAGCCATCGAGCCCGCAGCGAGGCCCAGGGACATCAGCGCAGAAACAATCAACGTACCGGACTTATTCATACGATCTCCAAACGGTGGGTATTAACAAGCAGATGAAAGAATACGACGGATCGGCAGCTTTAAGCGCAGATGAAGATCATTTCACAATGAGCGCCGGCGGCGCAGGCCGGCGCCGCCGCCCCACGGCGGTGCACCCGCACATGCTCATGGGCCGGAGTCGCGCCGGGTCTTCGACCGGACGTGCCAGATCAAGTAGGCGACGATGGCGGCATTGGCAACTACGACGGCCGCCTTGCCGAGGTTCGGCCGATGGAAAAACTCCCAGATCTCGAAGGGAATCAAGGACCCGGTGATGACCGTGGTCAGCCACTCCGCCCAGCGCTTGCGAAACCAGAGGCCGACGCCCTCGACGGCGAACACGGCAGCATAAGTAAAAGTCACGAACCGCAGCGCGTGAATCTTCGCCTCGCTCAAGCCGCTGAGCCTTTGGAGTATCCAGGTGATCACCTCGTGTTCCAGCCCCACCGGACGGGCCTCGGCCCAGGTGACCAGCTGGCTGGACAGCGCCTTGTCGTTCAGCCGCAGTTCAAGGTAGGCCGCCGCCAGCAGCAGGATGACCTTGACGAGCTTGTACAGCGCAATGATGCGTAGCATGCCGAGGCGCTGTCCCGGCGCGACACCCTCGGCGGTGACCATGGGAATCTAGGCCTGGCCCGCCGGCGGTTGGAACTCGAGCGTGGCGTCGAGCAAGGCGGGAATGTCGAACACGGCGCGCTCGTTGTCGATGACCAGCCGCGCGACGCCCGCCGCCGCCACCAGCGCGGCGGGAACCTGGATGCGGTCGCGCTCCCGCGTGACGGTCCAGGTCTCGAGCCGCTTGTCCTGAAACGCCAGATTGAGCGCGCCCCAGCGCAGCAGCGCCGCCCGCGCCATCGGCGTGTCCCCGCCCCATTGGCGTTGCGCGAGCGTCATCGCGGAACTCGCGGCGATTTCACCATGCGGCAGGGTCATGAGGTCTTGAATGTACTGCACCATTTCATCCGGTGGGACATGCAACTCGAGATAAGGCGCGGCGGTATCGCTCATCGCGGTATTTTAAGTCGGATTCTCCAGGCTGAACATGGCATTCTCGTCGTCATAGGCAAATGCCTCGGCGTAGCGGCCCCAGCGGACCACGTTGCTCAGCGTCTGGTCGGCTTCCTCCTCGCTCATGAAATCCTCGAGTTCGTCGATGAACCGGCTCTTTCGGGCCGAATGCGAGGCGCGCTCGTCCAGCACCCGGCGGATGTGCGCGGCGAGCGGCACGTAGGTGAGCAGGTGCCGCGAGAAGACGCGCTTGCGCTCGTCCACGCCGCCCTGCGCGAACGCCTTGCCGTCGTCCGTCAATCGGAGGTCCCCGCCCTCGAGTTCGGCGAAGCGCAGCATTTGCAGGGTTTCGGCCACCGGAAATAGATCATCGATTTCCATCTGCAGATCCGAGGCGATCTCCGGCAGATCCGCCTTGCCGTTGAAGGGCGGAGCCGCCACCGCCTCCAGGAGACCCGCGAGCCTGTTCGTCGACACCTGCGGCAAAACACTGCCGATCCCCAACCCCGGAAAGCGTTCCTGGCGGCCGCCGGGAGTCCCCTGCGGACGGACCGTCATCTCGACGTAGATCCGCTCGACCAGCTCACGGAAGCTGGGATCTAGACGGTTGCGCGGCTGCGGCAGGGAGACCTTGATTTCGCTCAAGATTCTGCCTGGATTGCTGCCGAATACCAGAATCCGGTCGCACATCAGCACGGCCTCTTCGATATTGTGCGTCACGAGAATGACGGCCTTGATGGGCATGCGGCCTTCCGACCACAGATCCAGGAAATCCGTGCGCAGGGTCTCCGCGGTCAGAACGTCGAGGGCCGAGAATGGCTCGTCCATGAGCAGGATATTGGGGTGCACCACCAGCGCCCGGGCGAATCCCACGCGCTGCCGCATGCCGCCCGACAGCTCGCGCGGATAAGCCGACTCGAATCCGTCCAAGCCGATCAGGTCGATGGCGGCGAGCGACCGCTTGCGGATCTCGGTGCGCGCCATGTTCTGGGCCTCCAGTCCCAGCGCGACGTTCTCGAACACCGTCAGCCAGGGAAACAGCGCAAAGCTCTGGAACACCATGGCGATCCCCGCCGCCGGCCCCGTCACCGGCTGCCCGAGATAGGTCACGCGGCCCGACGTCGGCTCCGCGAGCCCCGCGATCAAGCGCAGCAGCGTCGATTTGCCCGATCCGGAGCGCCCGAGAAGACCCACGATCTGGCCCTCGTTGAGTTCGAGGTTCATGCCGTCCAGCACCAGCAGATCCGCGCCCTCGGGCTTGGGGAAGGATTTACGGACGTCGGTGCATTGCAGAATCGGGGTGGTGTTCATTCCTGGACTCGTTCACGTGAGCCGGTACTTGCGTTCGGCGTAGTAGTACAAAGGCCGCCAGAACAGCCGGTTGATGATGACGACGAACAGACTCATCGTTCCAATCCCCAAAATGATACGGTGGAAATCGCCCGCCGTCGTGGCTTCGGCGATGTAGGCGCCGAGGCCGCGCGCCTCCACCTGGGTGTCGCCCCAGGACGCGAGTTCCGCGACGATGGCGGCGTTCCATGATCCGCCCGAGGCCGTGATCGCGCCCGTGACATAGAAAGGCAGCACGGCCGGCAGCGCGACTTTACGCCACCACAGCCAACCGCTCACGCGAAAGTTGGCGGCGACGTAGCGCATCTCGGTCGGTATGGAGGCGGCGCCGGCGATGACGTTGAACAGAATGTACCACTGCGTGCCCAGGATCATGAGCGGGCTCAAAAAGACGTCCGGATTGAGCTTCCAGGCCACGATCCCATACACCGCGAGCGGAAACAGCAGGTTGGCGGGGAAGGCCGCCATGAATTGCGCCAGGGGCTGGACGATTTGCGCCGCGCCGGGCCGCATTCCCACCCAGACGCCGATCGGGACCCAAACCAGGCTCGCGAGCGTGATCAGCACGAATACCCGGAGCATGGTGAGAAATGCAAGACCGGATACCTGCAACGCCTCCTTGAGCGGCGTGTTGGCGATCAGGACGGCGAAGATGTGCCACAAGCTCACCACCAGCGCGGCGACGATCAGCGATACCCACAGCAGGTCGAGGCTGCGCTTGGAACGCGACGCGGCCTCCACTGGCGGCCCATCCTTGCGCCTGATCGCGCGGCTGGTCCACAGCACGGCGGCTTGGAACGCCACCGTCGAGGCCCGTATCAGCTTCGAACGCCGCATCATGGTGAGCGCCCACGACCCGGGCACGCCCGCCCCCGGTTCCTGTTCGACCCGGAATCGGTCCACCCAGGCCACCAGCGGCCGGAACAGCAGTTGGTCATACAGCAAGATCACGATCAGCATGGTCAAGATGGCCCAGCCGATGGCGGTCAGATTCTTTTCGGCGATGGCGACCGCAATATAAGATCCGACCCCGGGAAGCGCGAAGGTGGTATGGCCCACGACGACCGCCTCGGAGGCGACCACGAAGAACCACCCGCCCGACATGGACATCATCATGTTCCAGATGAGCGCCGGCATGGCGAACGGCACTTCGAGCTGCCAAAAACGCATCCACGGCGTCAATCGGAACGACTCGGCGGCCTCGATCAGCTCGATCGGGACGGTGCGCAGGCTTTGATAGAAGCTGAACGCCATGTTCCACGCCTGGCTGGTGAAGATCGCGAAGATCGCCACGAACTCGGCGCCCAGGACTCGTCCCGGCGCCAGCGACATGAAGAAGACGGCTGTCACCGATATGAACCCCAGGATGGGCACCGATTGAAGAATGTCGAGCAGGGGCACCAACAACCGGCCCGCCCGCTCGCTCTTCGCCGCCCAGGTCGCGTAGGTCAGGGTGAACACCAGGGAGAGCAGGAGGGCCGCCATCATCCGAAACGTCGTGCGTGCGGCGTATTCGGGCAGATGTGCGGGGTCGAGGGACACCGGGGTCGACTGCAGCTGGGACAACGGAGCGAACAGTCCGCGGGAGGTCTCGCCCAGGAAAGTGATCAGGCCGATCACGACGATGAACGCCAGCACGTCCCAGCGGCTGGCCAGCTTGTTCAGAAAGACATAAGGCTCGAAGCGTTCCATCGGCGCATTCTGGCAGGACACGTGACGAACTAGCTAGTAGGGTATGCGCATGGAAAACAGCGTCGGCGCCCGGCGAGGGGTCGTGACCGAAACCGAAACGACCCGCTTCAACGTGCTCGGAGCCATCAGTTTCTCGCATTTTCTCAACGACATGATCCAGTCGTTGATCGTCGCCATCTATCCGCTGCTGAAGAGCGGCTTCAACCTGAGCTTCACGCAGATCGGCGCCATCACGCTCACCTACCAGGTGTGCGCCTCGGTGCTGCAGCCGATCGTCGGCGTCTACACCGACAAGCATCCGACGCGCTACTCGCTGAGCGCCGGCATGGGATTCACGCTCGCCGGCCTCCTCGTGCTGTCGTGGGCGCCGGATTACGCGAGCATCCTCGTGGCGGCGGCCCTGGTCGGGGTGGGGTCGGCCGTCTTTCATCCCGAATCCTCGCGCATCGCGCGCCTCGCGTCGGGCGGACGCCATGGCCTGGCGCAATCGATATTCCAGGTCGGCGGCAACTCGGGCAGCGCGGCGGGACCGCTGCTCGCGGCCTGGATCATCATTCCCCATGGCCAGCCGAGCCTCGCGTGGTTTGGGATCGCCGCGATGCTCGCGCTCGCCGTGCTGTGGAAGGTGGGCGCCTGGTATCAGCGCCACCACCTCGACGCCCCGGCGCGAGGCCGGATGCGCGCGGCGGCGGCGAGCCCCGTCTCCGCGCGGCGCGCGGCCTTTACCATCGGCATCCTGCTGACGCTGATCTTTTCCAAGTTCTTCTATCTGGCCGGCATCAGCAGCTATTACAACTTCTATCTCATCGAGAAGTTCCATTTGTCCGTGCAATCGGCCCAGCTGTATCTGTTCCTGTTCCTTCTCGCCTCCGCGGTCGGCACGCTGATCGGCGGTCCCCTCGGAGACCGCCTGGGCCGCAAGCGCGTCATCTGGTTCTCGATCTTCGGCGTCGCGCCCCTGACCCTGGCGCTGCCCTATGTCGGCCTTCACTGGACCGGGGCCTTGAGCGTGTGCATCGGCCTCATCCTGGCGTCGGCCTTTCCCGCCATCGTCGTCTATGCGCAGGAACTCCTGCCCGGCCGGGTCGGCGCGGTGTCCGGACTGTTCTTCGGCTTCGCCTTCGGCATGGGCGGCATCGGCGCGGCGGTTCTCGGCGCCGTTGCCGACCGCCACGGCATCGAATTCGTTTATCGCTTGTGCGCCTTCCTGCCGCTGCTCGGCACGGTCGCCGCGTTGCTGCCGTCCATCGAAAAGCCCGCGGTGACCCGGTGAGCGGACCCGCGGCGCCCCATGTCGTCATCGTCGGCGCCGGATTCGGCGGATTGGCGGTGTGTCACGGCCTGGCCGGGGCCGCGGCCCGCCACGGCCTGCGGATCACCGTCATCGACCAGCGCAACCATCACTTGTTTCAGCCTCTCCTCTACCAGGTCGGCACGGCGGTGCTCGCCACCTCGGAAATCGCCTGGCCGATCCGCCACCTCCTGCGCAGGCGCAAGGAGGTGACCACGCTGCTTGGCGTGGTCTGCGGCATCGACAAGGAGCGCGCCACGGTGCGCCTCGAGGACGGCGATGAGATCGGCTACGACACGCTGGTTCTCGCGACCGGCGCGCGCCACGCCTATTTCGGCCACGATGAATGGGAGGCCCACGCGCCGGGGCTCAAGACGCTGGAGGATGCGACCTCGATCCGCCGCCGCATCCTCTTGTCCCTGGAGCGCGCGGAGCGCGAGACCGACCCCGAGCGCCGGACCGCGTTGCTCACGTTCGTGGTCGTCGGCGGCGGCCCGACCGGCGTCGAACTGGCCGGGGCCATCGCGGAACTGACGCATCAAAATCTGCGCCCCGACTTCCGGCGCATCGACACGCGCGCGGCGCGGGTGCTGTTGATCGAGGCCGGTCCGCGCATTCTGCCGAGCTTCACGCCGCAGCTCTCCGCTTATGCGCTCGCGGCGCTCGAGCGCCTCGGCGTGGAGGTCCAGGTGGGATCGGCGGTGAGCGAATGCTCGGCCTACGGCGTGGTGTACGGCGGACAGAAGGTCGCGGCCGACGTCGTCCTGTGGGGAGCCGGCGTGCGCGCATCTCCGGCCGCAGCGTGGTTGAACGCGCCGGCTGACGGCGCCGGCCGGCTCCGCGTCGAGGCGGATCTTACCGTACCGCAGCATCCGGAAATCTTCGTGATCGGCGACACGGCCACCATCGACGCGTGGGGCGGCAAGCCCGTCCCCGGCATCGCGCCGGCCGCCAAGCAGCAAGGCCTGCACGTCGCACAAACCATCGAGCGCCGCCTGCGCGGCGACGCCAAACGGCAGCCCTTTCGCTATCGGCACGCGGGAAACCTCGCCACCATCGGCAAGCGGTCCGCCGTCATCGACTTCGGCTGGCTGCAGGTCCGCGGCTGGATCGCGTGGTGGATCTGGGGTCTGGCCCACATCTACTTCCTGATCGGCTTTCGCAACCGAATGGCGGTTGCCTTGAGCTGGCTTTGGATCTACCTCACCGGCAACCGCAGCGCCTGCCTCATCACCCAGGTCGATCACCGCACTCCGCGCTGAGGATCGGTGTCGCGCCGGCCGCTCTTTATCGAGACGGCATCAGCCACTACACTGGCGGCCCGCCGCAGACGTCATCCAATCCCGAGGAAGCACCCATGAGCAACGCCGCGCCCATTGCACTCATCACCGGAGGAAGCCGCGGACTCGGCAGGAACACGGCGCAGCACCTGGCGAGGAGCGGCGTCGACGTCATCCTGACCTACAGGAACAGCCGCGCCGAGGCCGAGGCCGCCGTGTCCGACATCGTCTCGACCGGCCGGCACGCAGCGGCGCTGCCGCTCGACGTCGCCAACAGCGCGAGCTTCGTCGATTTCGCGATCGGGCTGCGCCGGCTGCTAGCGGAACAGTGGGGACGCGACCGCTTCGAATTTCTGGTCAACAATGCGGGGATGGGCATCCACGCCAATTTCGCCGACACCACCGAGGCGCAGTTCGACGAACTCGCCAATACCCACTTGAAGGGCGTGTTCTTCCTCACGCAGAAGCTGCTGCCGCTGCTGGCGGACGGCGGCAGAATCGTCAATGTCTCCAGCGGGCTCACCCGCTTTGCCCTGCCGGGGTATTCGGCCTATGCCGCGATGAAGGGCGCCATCGAGGTTCTGAGCCGGTACATGGCCAAGGAACTGGGTCCGCGCCGCATCGCCGTCAATGTCGTCGCGCCGGGCGCCATCGAAACCGATTTCGGCGGCGGCATGGTGCGCGACGATGCCCAGGTCAACGCCATGATCGCCTCGCAGACGGCGCTCGGCAGGGTGGGACTGCCCGACGACATCGGCGGAGTCATTGCGGCGCTGTTGTCGCGCGATAGCGCATGGATCAACGCCCAGCGCATCGAGGCGTCGGGCGGGATGTTCATCTAGGCGCCGGAGGCTCAACAGAAGGCTTGAATCCCCGTCTGCGCCCGCCCCAGGATGAGCGCATGAATGTCGTGCGTGCCCTCGTAGGTGTTCACCACCTCGAGATTCACCAGGTGCCGGATGACGCCGTATTCGTCCGAGATGCCGTTTCCGCCGAGCATGTCCCTCGCCGCGCGCGCCACGTCGAGCGACTTGCCGCAGGAGTTGCGCTTGAGCAGGGAGGTGATTTCCACGGCGGCGGTGCCCTCGTCCTTCATGCGCCCGAGCCGCAGGCAACCCTGCAGCGCCAGCGTGATTTCCGTCTGCATGTCCGCCAGCTTCTTCTGGATCAGCTGGTTGGCGGCGAGCGGCCTGCCGAATTGCTTGCGATCGAGGACGTACTGCCGCGCGGTGTGCCAGCAGCTCTCCGCCGCTCCGAGCGCACCCCAGGCGATGCCGTAGCGCGCGGAGTCCAGACAGGTGAAGGGACCCTTCAGGCCCGCGACCCCGGGAAGCAGATTCTCCTCCGGCACGAACACATCATCCATGACGATCTGGCCGGTGGGCGACGCGCGCAGCCCGACCTTGCCCTTGATCGGCGGGGCCGACAGGCCTTTCCAGCCCTTCTCGAGTATGAAGCCGCGAATCGTGTCGTCGTCGGTCTTCGCCCAGACGACGAAGACGTCGGCAAAGGGACTGTTGGAAATCCAGGTCTTGGAGCCGGTCAGCTGGAAGCCGCCGCCGACCGACCGCGCGCGGGTGACCATGCTGCCCGGATCGGACCCGTGGTTCGGTTCCGTCAGGCCGAAGCAGCCGATCGATTCGCCCCGCGCGAGCGGCGGCAGGTACTTGCGCCTCTGCTCCTCGGTGCCGAATTGATGGATCGGCAGCATCACCAGGGACGATTGGACGCTCATCATGGAGCGGTATCCCGAATCGACCCGCTCTATCTCGCGGGCGATCAGGCCATAGCTCACGTAGTTGAGGCCCGCGCCGCCGTAGGCTGCGGGCAGCGTCGGGCCCAGCAGCCCAAGACCGCCCATTTCCCGGAACACGGACGCATCGGCCCGCTCCTCGCGGAAGGCTTCCACGACCCGCGGCGACAGCTGTTCCTGCGCGTACTGCCGCGCGGCATCGCGCACCATGATTTCTTCCGACGACAGCTGCGCCTCGAGCAGCAGCGGATCATCCCAATGAAAGTGAGCTCGCGCCATAGGTCGACCCAAGAATGAACACAGCGCATTATAGAGCAACCGGGACCCGGCGACTCCGCCCTCTCGGCCCTCAAGGGCGGCGCATCGCCCTTTCGATCCGCTTGTCCGGCACCAGCCAGATCAGCGCCACGGCCACATACAGCAATTGCGCCGCCAGGGCGGACCAAAACGCGGCCCCGATGCCCGCCAGGTACAGGAACGGCGACAGCCGGCCCTTCCAGTCGCCGCCCACCGCCTTCTTCAACAGCGAATCCGGGCCCTGCGCGCCGATGATGAACTGCTGCAGGATCACGTAGGCGATGGCGGCCATCAACAGCACGATGCCGTAGAGCGCGCTGGGCGCCGGCGCGGCGGGGTTCTCGCCCACCCAGGCCGTGGCGACGGGAAACAGCGAGAGCCAGAACAACAGGTGCAGGTTGGCCCACAGAATGCCGCCCGTGACGCCCTCGGTGGCGTGCAGCATGTGATGATGGTTGTTCCAGTAGATGCCGACGTACGCGAAACTCAGCACGTAGCTCAACCAAACGGGGATGAGCGGCAGCAGCGCCGCAAAGGTGTCGCCGCGGGGCACCTTGAGCTCCAGCACCATGATGGTGATGATGATCGCGATGACCCCGTCGCTGAAGGCCTCCAACCGGTCCGTGCTCATCACCGCGCGCATTCGCATCCCCTTCGTTCGGGATAATTCACTTGGGCTATGATGGATGCGTTCCCATCGGCAATTCGAATGATCACGAGGACACCTCCGCTCATGACGAAATCCTACCGCACGCTGCTGGCCGCCGCAGCGCTGGGTTGCTCATCGGCCGCCGCACTGCTGGGTTGTTCATCGGCCGCCGCGGCCGCGCCGCCGGCCAAGCTGCCGCCCGCCGCGGATCTCGACCTCGCGCGCGACATGTTCAAGACGCTGGTGGAGATCAACACCACGCATGCTGAAGGGTCCACGGCCGCGGCGCAGGCCATTCAAGCCTGGTTGTCGAGCGCAGGCTTCGCGCCGGGCGACGTGACGTTGGTTGCGCCGGAGGACCGCCCCGCCAAGGGAAGCCTCGTCGTGCGCTATCGGGGCAGGCATCCCGGCAATGCCGTGCTGTTCCTCGGCCATCTGGACGTCGTGGAGGCCAGGCCCGAGGACTGGTCGGTGGACCCCTTCAGGTTCACGGAGCAGGACGGCTATTTCTATGGCCGCGGCACCATCGACATGAAGGACGGCGATGCCGCGCTCGCCGAGAGCCTGGTCCGCTTGAAGCGCGAGCGCTACGTGCCGGACCATGATCTCATCGTCGCCTTCACGGCCGACGAGGAGGCCGGCGGCGACTCGAACGGGCCGGCCTTCCTGCTGAAGAATCGTCGCGATCTCATCGATGCCCGCCTCGCCATCAACCTCGATGGGGGCGGCGGCGACCTGAAGAACGGCAAGCCCCAGGATTTCTCGATCGGGACCAGCGAGAAGACCTATCTGACCTACACCCTGGAGACGACCAGCCCGGGCGGGCACGGCTCGCTGCCGGGCCCCGACAACGCCATCTACCGCCTCGGCGACGGCTTGAGCCGTCTCGAAGCCTTCAAGTTTCCGGTGATGCTCACCGCAACGACTCGCGCCAGCCTCGCCGCGCTTGCGGACCTGGATCCGGGACCGATGAGCGCGGACATGAAGGCCGTGGCACAGCCGCAGCCCGATCTCGCCGCCGCCGAACGGCTGAGTCAGAACGTGTTCATGAACGCGATCCTGCGCACCACCTGCGTCGCCACCTTGATCTCCGGAGGGCACGCGGAAAATGCGCTGCCGCAGCGGGCGCGCGCCACCGTGCAGTGCCGCATGATGCCGGGAGACACGGAGGCGAACGTGCAGAACCTGCTGGTCGCCACGCTCAACGACCCGAAGATCAAGGTGACGCTCGACGCGCCGCCGATCGTGAGCCCGGAGTCTGTGCCCACGCCGCAAATCATGTCGGCGGTCGCCTCCGTGGTTCACTCGATGTGGCCGGGCGTCCCGATCATTCCCACCATGGCCACCGGCTACAGCGACGACCGCCAGACCCGGAACGCGGGAATTCCGAGCTACGACGTCAGCGGGATCTGGATGGACGGCGAGGAGAATCGCGCGCACGGCCGCGACGAGCGCGTGGGCGTGCGCTCGTTCGACGAGAGCGTCGAATTCACCTATCGCCTCTTGAAAATCATGGGCCGCTACAAATAGCGAGCCGGCGGCGCCGCTTCACCGCGGCGAGCCCGGCCACGCCGGCCAGTCCGAGCAGCGCCGGCCCGTCCAGACTGCCGCCGCCGGAACTCGTCGGCGGCGGGTCCGCCACAGGAAGGCTGACGACGATGCTTACGGAGGCCGGGGCGGAGGCGCCCGCGGAATTGCTGCAGGTGAGCGTGTAGGTCAGCGTACCGGCGGCGGCCGGCTGAACGGTTTTGGAACCGCTCGGCGCCAGCGCGCCGCTCCAAGCGCCGCTCGCCGTGCAGCTCGCCGCATTGACCGACGACCAGGTAATGGTCGCGGAGTTGTTCACCACGAGCGTGGAGGCGGACGCCGACACGGTGGGCGCCCCCGGCGGTATCAGCGCCATCGCCCCGCTCGCCTGGATGAATCCGTAGCCGGACGTGAAATTCGGCTGCGCGCCCGAACCCATGGGAAGGGCGCTGCTCTGCAGGGCCGCGTAGATCTGCGTCGGCGTCACCGTGGAATTTGCCTGCAGCATGAGGGCCGCGATCCCGGCGGCGTGGGGCGTCGCCGCGGAGGTGCCGAAGAAATTCGGGTAGCTCGCATCGTTCTGGCACGCCGTGATGGTCGTCGGCAGCTGCCCGTTCGACCCCGTGACCCCGGCGGAGGCGAGCGTGAAGCCGAGGAACGTATCGTTGACGCCGTCCGGGCCCGTGAAGTTCGGCTTCTGCCTCACGACGGGCGTCGCGAGCCGGGCGCCGGCGGTGCTGAACAGGATGGGTGCGCCGCCCAAAGAGGAGAACGGCTCGATGGCGGCCGGCGTCGTGCCGCAGGCCGGGGTATCGAAATAGAACGCCGCGCCCACGGCGGCCGCGCCGGCCGCTCCCGGATGACCTTGGAGCGTGGCGCTGTAGGTCGCGTACTGGGTGAGCGGTGCCGAGGTTTGGCCGTCGCTGAGGACCGAGACCTTGACCCGGCCGGGGGCCGCGGTTCCGTTCGCCAGGCCGAGGACGAGATTCAAGGTCTCCTGCGGGGTGTTCGCGCTGGCGTCGGCCGGGTTGGCGATGACGAGGATCTGCACCGGATCGACCCCGGTCTTGTTCGGACCCGTGCAGGTGACGTCGTTGCCGTCGTTATCCTCGATGGTGTACTCGCTGGTCGCGCCGGTGACGCATAGGTCGAGGCTGCTCGTCGCCCCGCCGCTGGCCGGCGCGCCCGTCACGTACGGCTGATCCCACTCGACCACGACGGCGACGAACTCGCCGGGCTGCATGGGATCGAGAGTCACCGGCAACGCGGTGGCCGTGGTCGCGCCCGAGGTGTCGAAGTTCAGGAGATACTCGCCGCTGTTCGAGCCGCTGGAGCTCAACGTGGCGAAGCTCGGGCTGGTGTTCTCGTAGGAGGCGTCGCCGTCGTTGCCGGCGGCCGAAAAATAGGCCACGCCCTTCGCCTCCACCGCATCGATGGCCTGCGCCACGATGCCGTCCTGGTAGTAGGGCTCGTCGAAATAGCCGACGTCGTCGGCGATGACCTTGGCTCCGGCCGCGGCGAGGTTGCCGATGCCCGCGGCGAAATCCGCCTCGCCGGATTCGGCCGTGTGAAACGCGAGACTCGCTCCCGGCGCGACGTCGTGCACGATTTGCAGCATCGCGCGCCCCTCGTCGCCGAACGGGGTGAAGACGGGCTGGCCGTAGCTCATGCACGGCGCCTCCTCGAGCACGTCGACATTCGCGGGCAGATCGCCCGTGGCCACATCGTTGGCCGCGGTGGCGGTGAATCCATAGGGGGCATAGCCCGCATACCCGGACGCGGGCACGCCGCTGCCCGCCTTCGCATACACCGCATAGCAATCGAAGCTGTCCGACAGAACGCCGACGGTGATTCCCGCCCCGGTGAGGGAAGTGCTGGTGCGGACCGCCGCGCTCTGCTGCACGAAATCGCCCTGGGAAGTGACCGCACCCACGCGCGTGCGGGACATCGCCGCGCGCATCGAGTGGACCTCGGCGAGGGCGGCGGCGGCCCCGATCTGCGAAACCGGCAGCCAACCGCCCACGTCGTTGGCGAAGACGGCCGCGCGCTCGAGGCCCAGTGCCGCCAGCGCGGCCTGCAGTCGGGCCGCATCGCCGGTGGTGACGGCATCCACCGCGATGAGCGGCGTGGCGCCGTCCGCGCCGAGCGCGAATTTCGCCGCCGGGCTGATGGCGTGCAGGTCGGCGAGGACATGGGCTCCCGTCGCGAGCGCGGCATGCCGCGACAGGTCGGCGAGCGCGTTGTCGAGCTTGGCGTCGATGGCGCTGCGACGCTGCTGCGGGCTGCGCCCGCCGACGGCCCGCAGGTGGGCCGTTCCGGGCGCGGCCCGCATTCGGGGCGCCTGTTCCCGGAGCGGCGACAGGGCCGAAGATGCCGCCACGGCGGACGACAAGGCGATGATTCCGATCGACATGAACCTTGGCGTCATCCCGTGTCCCTCCGGATAGTCGAGATACAATACGTGGGGAGACCGGCCGGAGCCAGGATAAGTTTGCACCCTCGCACACCCCAACACGCGAAGCACATCGCTCGACCCGCCAGGCGGCGGCTGTCGGCGATGCGCAACGCCGCGGCGGTGGAGGACGCATCGGGCACGGCGAGACTCACGCGACGCACGGTGCTCGCCGCGATGGGTGCGGCCGCGCTGATCCCGGTTGCGGCGCTGCACCTGGGCGCCCCGACCTCCGGTCGCCCGAGCGCGCCGGCCTATGTGTTCTTCGACGCGGCGGAGGCGCGATTCGTCGAGGCCGCCTGCGAGCGATTGATTCCCGCCGACACGGCAGGTCCCGGCGCGCTCGGCGCGGATGTCCCCCGCTACCTCGACCGCCAGCTCGCCGGAGCCTGGGGAGCGGGCATCATCCCCTACCGCGGCGGCTCGTGGCAGGCCGGCACGCCGTCGGTCGTGCGATGGGCGCGGTTCGCGCCGGCGCTGCTGTTCCGCACGGCCCTGTCCGCCATGCGCGGCACGCCGTTCCACCGATGGCCGGCGGGCGCCCAGGATGCCTACCTGCGGCAGCTCGCCGCCGGCGGCGCCACTCTCGCCGGAGTGCCGTCCCAGGTATTTTTTCAGATGCTCCTCGCCTTGACGGTCGAGGGCTTCTTCAGCCACCCCGTGCACGGCGGCACGCGCGACCGCGTGGCCTGGTCGATGGACGGATTCCCGGGCGCGCACGCGGCGGAGCTCAAGAGCGCTGCGACAGGCTATCATCGGGGTGAATCAATCGCGGGGGATGGACCATGACGCATTTGAGAACTCGTGTGGACGGGGGCGACACTCCTCGTCCCGAGCGCTGGGGCGTGGACAGCGAATACGGCGCCTTGCGCGACGTGCTGATCGGGCCCATCGATCATTTCAAGTGGCAGGCCGGCAATGCGGTGGCCGAGCGGACCCAACGCGCCGGCCTGCGCTTCGATTACGCCGTCGCGCGCGCCCAGTACGGGGAGATGCTGGATGCCTATGCGCAGGCGGGCGTGACCGTACACGTGCTGCCGCCCGAGCCCGGCCTGCCGTACCAGATCTTCGCGCGGGACAGCAGCGTCATGACCCCGTGGGGCGCCGTCATCATGCAGATGCAAAAGCCCTATCGCCGCGGCGAGTACGCGGCCTGCCTGCGCTTCTATCTCGATGCCGGCATTCCGATCTACGACCTCGTCTCGGCGGGCAACGTCGAGGGCGGGGATTTCATGGTGTTGCAGCCGGGCGTGGCGATCTGCGGCTATTCCGGCGAACGTTCCATCGAGCCCGCGGTACAGCAGCTGCGGGGCTGGTTCCAGGCGGAGGGCTGGGAGATGCATGTTTACGCTTTCGACTCGCATTTCCTGCACCTGGACGTGCAGATGGGCATGCTCGCCGAAGGGCTTGCCGTGGTCTGCGCCGAGGCGGTGGAGCCCGAGCTCCTGCATTGGCTGCATTCGAAGGGCGTACGGACCATCCCCATATCCTATGGCGATGCGATGCAGCTCGGGACCAACGTGGTCGCGCTCGGCCGCGAGCGCGTGCTGGTGCCCGCCTCCAGCAAGGCGCTCATCGCCGCCTGCCGCGCGGAGGGCCTCACCGTCTTCGATCCCGACGTGTCGATGATCGCCAACGGCGGAGGAGCGGTGCATTGCATGTGCCAGGCGCTGAGCCGCGATCGTGCCGGGCGTTGATCCGCTGTCGCGCCGAGCGTTCGTGGCCGGCGCCATGGCGGCGGCGGCGGGCGCGCCGCTCGCCGGCGCTGCCGCGCCCATGACCGCCTCCGCGCTCGCCGACCTCTCCGCGGGCGAGGCCGTGCGCCGCATGAGGCGGGGCGAACTGTCGGCCGAAGCCTATGCATCCGCACTGCTCGAGCGCTGCAAGTCCTCCCGCGCGCTCAACGCCTTCATCTCGCTCGATCCGGAACGCGTTCTGGAGGATGCCCGGGCCCGGGACCGCGAACGCCGCGCGGGGGCCAAGGCGGGTCCGCTGTTCGGGCTGCCCATTCCGGTCAAGGACAGCGTGAACACCCGCGACTACCCGACGACCGGCGGCACACCGGCGCTGCGCCATTTTCGCCCCGCAACGGATGCGCCCGTGGTCGCGGCGCTCAAGGCCGCCGGCGCCATCGTGCTCGGCAAGACCAATCTGCACGAGCTGTCCTACGGTTGGACGAGCAACAACCAGGCCTTCGGGGCGGTCCACAACCCCTACGATGTCACGCGCATTCCCGGCGGCAGCAGCGGGGGCACCGCCGCCGCCGTCGCAGCGCGCCTCGCGCCGCTCGGCATTGCCGAGGACACGGAGGGATCCATCCGGGTGCCCGCGGCATTCTGCGGCATCGCCGGCTTCAGGCCGACCACCGGCCGTTACTCCACGCAAGGGTGCGTGCCGATCACGCCGCTCTTCGACCAGGTCGGGCCCCATGCGCGCCACGTCGCCGATCTCGGGCTGTTCGACTCGGTGGTTGCCGGCGATTGGACGCCGCTCGAATCCCGGGGCCTCGAGGGCGTCCGCCTCGGCGTCGTGCGCGACTACTGGTTCGCGGATCTCGATCCGGAGCTGCGCCGCGTGACCGATCTGGCGCTGGGTCGCCTGCGCGACGCCGGAGTCGAACTCGTGGAAGGCTCGATGCCGGGCCTCGATCGCCTCGTCGACCTCACCACCGGACCGGTGCAAAACCACGATGTCGCAGCGGCGCTCGCCCGGTATCTCGACACCTACGGGGCCCGGCTGACGGTGGAGGAGCTCATCGCTCAGGCGAGCCCCGATATCCGCGCCGTGTTTCGCAGCGACGTCCTGCCGGGCGGAGCCAACGTCGTGCCGCAGTCCGCCTACGAGGCCGCTTGCACCGTGCATCTTCCCGCGCTGCGGCGCCTGTACCGGGATTACTTCGCGCGAGCCCGGGTTGCGGCCCTGGTGTTCCCCGCCACGATGGTGCCGCCGCCGGCGATCGGCAACGACGCCACCGTGACCACGTCGGACGGCCGCAGCCTGCCCTTCGAGACGGCGGTCGCGCGCAACATCGCGCCCGGAAGCACCGCCGGGGTGCCGGGATTGGTGCTGCCCGCGGGCCTCACGAGCGGCGGCCTCCCGGTGGCGATCGAGTTCGACGCTCCGGCCTCGAGCGACCGCACGCTGCTGGCGCTGGGACATAGCCTCGAACGAGCCCTGGGACCGCTGCCGGTTCCCGGCGCAGTCTGACGTAGCCTCATAAAACACAGGGGATGAAATCATGCGACATGTTGCGAATTCCGCAGCGATTCTCGGTGCCGCGGCCTTTCTGGCGGCCGCCGCCTGCGCCGCATCGCCGCCGGCCGCCGACGCGGGCGAGGCGAAATTCCGCGAGATCTACCAGGAACTCGTCGAAACCAACACCACGCTGTCGGCCGGCAGCTGCACCCTGGCCGCGCAGCGCATGGCGGCGCGATTGAAGGCCGCGGGATTCTCGGACGATGAACTGCATATATTCGAGGCGCCGGACCATCCCAAGGAAGGCGGACTGGTGGCGGTCTACGGCGGCAGCGACCAGAAGCTGAAAGCCGTGTTGCTGCTCGCCCACATCGACGTCGTCGAGGCGAAGCGCGAGGACTGGACGCGTGATCCGTTCACGCTCATCGAGGAGAACGGAAATTTCTACGCGCGCGGCGCGATCGACGACAAGGCCGAGGCGGCGATCTGGGTCGACACGCTCGCGCGGCTGCGCCAGGAGCATTTCCGCCCGCGGCGCACCCTCAAGCTGGCGCTGACGTGCGGCGAAGAGACCTCGGGCGCCCTCAACGGCGCGGAATGGCTCGTGAACAATCGCCGGGATCTCATCGACGCGGCGTTCGCGATCAACGAGGGCGCCGACGGCGAGCTGTCCGCGGACGGCAGCCGCATCGCCCTCGAGGTCCAGGCGGGCGAAAAGACGGCGCAGAACTACCGGCTGGAGGTGACCAACCCGGGCGGCCACAGTTCGCGTCCCGTGAAGAACAACGCCATTTACCGGCTCGCCGCGGCGCTCACGAGGATCGAAGGCTACGAATTCCCGCCGCAGTTCACGGACGGCAGTCGCGCCTATTTCGCCGGGATGGCGAAGATCGAGGCCGCGCGGGGCCACGCCGATGCCGCCGCCGCGATGGAGGCCTTCCTCCGCGACCCCTCCGACGCCGCGGCCATCGCGCTGGTGGCCGCCAAGGACCCGACTTGGAACGCGACGCTGCGCACCACCTGCGTTGCAACGCTGCTCGAAGCCGGGCACGCGACCAACGCGCTGCCCCAGCGGGCGCGCGCCAACATCAATTGCCGGATCTTTCCCGGCGCCACGCAGGAAGCCGTCCGCCGGCAGCTCGAAACCGTCGTTGCCGATCCCGAGGTCAAGGTCGCCACCCTGGAGGTCCGCGGTCCGACCTCGCCGCCCCCGCCCCTGACCGCACAAATCCTCGGGCCTGTGCAGAAGCTCGCCGCCGATTTCTTTCCCGGCACGCCGGTGCTGCCGATCCTGCAGCCGGGCGCCACGGACGGTGAATTCTTGAATGCCGCCGGAATTCCCACCTACGGAATCGAACCCCTGTTCGTCGGCCCGGACCTCGGCCATATCCACGGCCTCAACGAGTACGTCGGCGTGAAGTCGCTGCTGGACTGCCGGGCGTTCCTCTACCGGCTGGTCAGGATCTACGCGGATCAGTGACCTCATCAATCCCGCTTCCACGAAACGCAAGGAGCCCGCCGTGATCAAAGTCAGCGTTCTATATCCGAAGAAACCCGACACCCACTTCGACATGAAGTACTACCTCAATCATCACATTCCGCTCGCGATGCGGTTGCTGAAGAACGGTCTGCGCAGGACGGAGGTCGACGAAGGTCTTCACGGCACGCGGCCCGACGAGCTGCCTGCCTTCCACGGCGGTTGCCAGTTTTACTTCGACTCGGTGGAGGCGTTCGCGGCCGTGTGGGGACCGGCGGCGGCGGAACTCGTGGCCGACATTCCAAAATATACCAACTCGGCGCCCGTCATTCAGTTCAATGCGGTGATGCTGCAGGCATAGCGCGGCGGCGGCAGGATGCCGCCCCTCAACGGGGGAACGCCGCCGCGATCTCGGGCGCGCCGGGCCCGTCGATGTCCAGAACCTTTCGGCGGCTCGTCAGCCCCGCGGCGATCCGCACCTGGCGTCTGGGAATGCCGAGGCGCTCGGCAACGAACTCGACGAGCGCGCGGTTGGCCGCGTTGTCCACGGGCGGCGCGGCGATTCGGATCTTGATGCAGCCGCCGTGCAGTCCGGCGAGTTCGGTCTTCGACGCCCCCGGCTGAATGTAGACTTCCAATCGAATGCGCCCGCCCTCCTGAATCTCGCCGCCCAATCTAGCACGATGCCCGCGTGCTAGGCTCCGCGCATGACCCTCCAAGTCCTGTTTCCCACGTCGGTTTACACCGCCCCGCTGCAACGCTCCGGATCGCGCGGCCTGAATCGCCGGCTGTTGATCGAAGCGCGTCAGCTTCGCGAGGACGACCGCGCGGGTCGCCGCTGGTCCGCCAAGAACTACCCAGGCGGGTACACCTCCTACGGTTCGGCGCATCGGCTGCAGCGCAACTCGCCGACGTTCGCGGAACTGGAGCGCAAGCTCCGCCGCCACGTCGCGGCATTCGCCGCCTCCCTCGATTGGGACCTCGAAGGCCGCGAACTCTCCATGACGGACTGCTGGGTCAACATCATGTCCCGTCACGCCGCTCATGGACTGCATCTGCATCCGCTCGCCAGCTTGAGCGGAACCTACTACGTGCAGGTGCCGTCCGGATCGCCGGGGATCAAATTCGAGGACCCGCGCCTCGACCGGTTCATGGGTGCGCCGCCGCGCAAGGCGGATGCGCGGGGCGGCAACCAGGCCTGGGTCGTCGTGCCCGCGGCGTCCGGCCGGCTCGTCCTCTTCGAGAGCTGGCTGAGGCACGAGGTCGCTCCGAATCGGGTGAACGGCGAACGGGTCAGCATCAGCTTCAACTACAACTGGTTTTGAGCGCGGCGCGGCCCAGGGCTGGTAGAATCGCCGGATGAACGACCGCACATCTCCCGTAACGGAAGCCACCATGGCGGTGTTTCTCGATCTCGAGAACATTGCCCTCGGTGCGCGCGATGCCAAATACCCGAGCTTCGACATCGAGAAGGTCCTGGAGCGGCTGCTGCTCAAGGGCCACATCGTGGTCAAGAAGGCCTACTGCGACTTCGATCGCTACAAGGAATTCAAGCGCGGCCTGCACGAGGCGGCCTTCGAACTCATCGAAATACCCCACGTGCGGCAATCGGGCAAGAATTCCGCGGATATCCGCATGGTCGTCGATGCCCTCGACCTCTGCTACACCAAGGGCCACGTCGACACCTTCGTCATCGTCAGCGGCGACTCGGATTTCTCCCCGCTCGTGAGCAAGCTGCGCGAGAACGCGAAGACCGTCATCGGCGTCGGGGTCAAGAACTCGACCTCGGACCTGTTCCTCAACAACTGCGATGAGTTCATCTATTACGACGATTTGGTGAGGAAGGAGCGGTCCAAGGTGCGCCGCCGCAGCGCATCATCGCCGGCCCGCGCGGCGCCCGCCGAGAGCGCGGCACCGGCCCCGGAAGGCGCGGCCGCGGCCCCCGAAGGCGCACCACCGGCGGCCGCCGAGAGCGCCCCCGCCGAGAACAAGGGTCCCGATCTGTCGGACGCGCTCGATTTGATCGTGGAGACCTTGGACGCGGTCGCCGAAGAACGCGGCGAAAGCGACGCCATCTGGGGCTCCATGATCAAGCAGGCCATCAAACGGCGTCACCCGGGATTCAACGAGCGCGCCTATGGGTACCGGTCGTTCAACGATCTGCTGGCGGAGGCCCAGAAGCGGGGCCTGCTCACGCTGCGGGCGGACGAGAAATCGGGCGGCTACACGGTGCGCGCCGCGGACCGGGCCCCCGCGCGCTGACACGACCCCTGCGCGCCGAAACCTCGCCGTACCCTTGAAGTCCGGGGCGGCCGCCCTCACTCATTTGGCCGTAGAACCCGATGAACGGACGGGGATGCCAATGACTTCACGGCGCAGACATACTTCGATGTGGGCGGAAGCCTGCGCTCTTCTCGACGAGGCAGAGCAGCGGCATCGCCATTTTTTCGAACGGCTCGCGGCGCCCGCGGCGACCCCGGCGTGGGAGCCGCCGGCGGATGTGTTCTCGACCGAGACCGAACTGTACATCCGGGTCGCATTGCCCGGCGCTCGCGCCGAGGACATCCGGGTGGGGATCGTCACTGCGGGGCTGGTGATCGAAACCACGGTGCCGCCGCCGATGATCTCGACCGCCATGCACGTCGTCCGCCTGGAAATCCCTTATGGACTCATGCGCCGGCGCATTGAACTCCCGCCCGGACGCTATTCGCTGCGCGAGCAGCGTTTCGAGAACGGCAATCTGCACCTGTGCATCGCCGAGCTGACCCCATGAGCGCCGCCGACACCCTTCCGCAGAATCCAATCGCTTCCGAGGACGTGCTGATCGTCCTGGCGCAACGCGACGTGGTGCTGTTTCCCGGCGTCGTGCTGCCGCTGGCGATTCACGGCAAGCGCGCCGTGGCCGCCGCCCAGGAGGCCGTGCGCACGCAACGCCGCATCGGCATCCTGCTCCAGAAGGACGACAGCGAAGAGCCCGGTTCGGACGCGCTGCATCGCGTGGGCACGATCGCCTCCATCCTGCGCTTCGTCACGGCGCCGGACGGCACGCACCATGTGATTTGCCAGGGCGAGGAGCGCTTCGCCGTCCTCGATTACGTGAGCCAGGAGCCATTCCTCGTGGCCCGGATCGAACACCACCGGGATCCGGCCGTCATCGATCGCGAAGTCGAGGCCCGCGGCATCAACCTGCGCGAGAGAGCGCTGGAGGCGCTGCAGTTGCTGCCGCAGGCGCCCGCGGAACTCGTCAACGCCGTCCGCGGCATCGAATCCATCCCGGCGCTGGCCGACGCCATCGCGAGCTTCATGGACCTGAAACCCGCCGACAAGCAGGAGCTTCTGGCGACCTTCGACCTGCGGACGCGCCTCGACCGCATACTGGCGCTGGTCAATCGGCGGGTGGAAGTGCTCAAGGTGTCCCGTCAGATCGACGAGCGCACCCGCGAGGCCTTCGATGAGCGGCAGAAGGAGGCCGTGCTGCGCGAGCGCTTGCGCCAAATCCAAAAGGAGCTCGGCGAAACCGACGGATCCAGCACGGAGCTCGCGGACCTCAGGAAGGCCGTCCAGGAAGCGCAAATGCCGGCCGAGGCCGAGGAACAGGCGCTGCGCGAGCTCGCCCGCCTCGAGCGGATGCCGGAGGGCGCCGCCGAGTATTCCATGACGCGCACCTACCTGGACTGGCTGGTCGCCATGCCCTGGTCGAAGGTCGATGCCGAGGAGATCGACATCGGGCGCGCGCGTGCAATCCTGGACGAGGATCATTACGGACTCGAGAAAGTGAAGCGGCGCATCCTCGAATTTCTGGCGGTGCGCAAGCTGAACCCCCAGGGCCGCAGCCCGATCCTGTGCTTCGCCGGGCCGCCCGGCGTCGGCAAGACCTCTCTGGGACAGAGCATCGCCAAGTCCCTGGGACTGCAATTCAGGCGGGTGAGCCTGGGCGGCGTGCACGACGAGGCGGAGATCCGCGGGCACCGGCGCACCTACATCGGTTCGCTGCCGGGCAACATCGTGCAGGCCGTTCGCAAGGCCGGCCGGCGCAACCCCGTCCTGATGCTGGACGAGGTCGACAAGCTGTCCGCGAGCCACCAGGGCGACCCCTTCTCCGCGCTGCTGGAGGTGCTCGACCCGGAGCAGAACAACACGTTCCGCGACAACTACTTGGGTGTGCCGTTCGATCTGTCGAAGGTGCTGTTCATCGGCACGGCGAACGTGCTCGACGCGATTCCGGGCCCCCTGCGCGATCGCATGGAGATCATCGAACTCACCGGGTACACCGAGGAGGAGAAGCTGCAGATCGCGCGCCGCCATCTGCTGCCGCGGCAGCTCCAGGCGAACGGCCTGTCCGAAGCCCAGGTGAGCGTGTCCGACGAGGCCCTCCGCAAGGTGATCGCGGATTACACGCGCGAGGCGGGCGTGAGAAACCTCGAGCGGCAAATCGGCGCGCTGCTGCGCAGCGCCGCGGTCAGCATCGCCTCGGGCGCCGCGACGACGGTCGCCGTGGAACCCAAGGATGTCGAGACTATCCTCGGCATCCCGCGCTTCGAGAACGATGTGGCATTGCGGACCAGCGTGCCCGGCGTGGCAACGGGCCTCGCCTGGACTCCCGCCGGCGGCGACATTCTGTTCGTCGAGTCGAGCCGGGTGCGGGGCAACGGCAAGCTCATCCTGACGGGACAGCTGGGCGACGTCATGAAGGAAAGCGCGCAGGCAGCGGTGACGCTGGTCAAGTCTCAGGCCGACCGTCTGGGGCTGGATCCGGCGCTGTTCGACGACGCCGACCTGCACATTCACGTTCCGGCCGGCGCCATCCCGAAGGACGGCCCCAGCGCCGGCGTGGCGATGGCGACCTCACTCGCATCGCTCCTGTCGCAGCGAACCGTGCGGCCCGACGTGGCGATGACCGGCGAGATCAGCCTGCGCGGCATCGTTCTCCCGGTCGGCGGCATCAAGGAGAAGTGCGTCGCCGCCGCGCGGGCGGGCATCCGCACCGTCATCCTGCCTGCCCGCAACCGCCGGGACCTGGAGGACATCCCGGAGAGCGCGCGCAAGCGGCTGGAATTCGTTTGGGCCGACACGATCGAGGATGTCCTGGCGGTCGCACTCTCGGACCAGCCGGTGCATCGCGCGGCGGCTTAGGGCTGAGCCACGCAACGCCGCAGCCGGCCGATGCGCTCGACCGCACCCGGATGCGAATCGTAGAACGCCGAGTGCAGCGGATCGGGCGTGAGCGTCGACGCGTTGTCGCGATATAGCTTGGTGAGCGCCGTGATCAGCGCCGCCCCGCTCGAGTGCAGAACGGCGAAGTCGTCCGCCGCGCGCTCCTGGCGGCGCGACCACCACGCGCCCGCGGGCGTGGCGAAGTACGCGAACGGCGGCACGACGAACATGAAGAGCAGGAGCGCCATCGGCGCCGACTCGGCGCAGCCGAACGCCGCGTAGAAGTCCGGCCGGCCCGCGAGCCAGCCGAGCAGGGCCAGCCCGGCGAGCGCGCCCAGCGCGGAGACGATGAGCCGCTGGCGCACGTGATGCAGGCGATAATGGCCGAGCTCGTGCGCGAGCACGGCCTCGATCTCGGGCGGATCGATCCGGGCCAGCAGCGTGTCGAAGAACACGATGCGCTTGTGGCGTCCGATACCGGTGAAATAGGCGTTGCCGTGTGACGAGCGACGGGAGCCGTCCATGACGAACACGCCGCCGCGCGCCGAATAGCCGCAGCGCTCGAGCAGCGCTGCCACGCGTTGCCGGAGCGCAGGGTCAGTGATCGCGCTGAAGCGGTTGAACAGCGGGGCGATGAATCGCGGCGCGGCCCACGTGAGCCCCAGGCTGACGCCGAGCCAGGCGAGCCACGCCCACACCCACCACCATCGCCCGCCCCGTTCCATGAGGAGAATCGCGCCGAGCGCGATCGGCGCGCCGAGCGCGAACTGCAGCGCCAGCTGCTTGAGGGCATCCGCCGCGAACAATCGCGGCCCCATCCGGTTGAATCCGAAGCGCGCCTCGATTCGAAAGGTGCGCCACAGCGTGAATGGCAGCCCGATCAGCCGCAGCGCCAGGAACACGCCGGCGATCAGCACGCCTCCGGCCCACGGCTCGCCCCAGTTGAGCGAACGGATCAGCGCATCGGCGGCCGCGAGGCCGCCGCCCACCGTGAAGGCGCCCTTGACCAGCGCATCGACCAGCGTCGCCCAGCGCCCGAAACGCACGCGCGCGACCGTGTAATCCGCCGCCTTCTGCTGGTCGTCGAGCGCGATCTGGCCCTCGAATCCCGCGGGCACGCGGTTGCGATGCGCGGCTACCGCCGCCGCTTGCCGGTGGCCGAGCCACAGGCGAACGGCCGTCTGCGCCGTCAGCGCCGCCAGGAAGCCCCACGTCAGCAAATTCATGGGGTAAGGTACCCGGTCACGGGTGGAGTTTGGCCGAATTCTCGGGCGAACGGAACAACAGCGGTTTTTCCGGCGCGGAGGACCCTGCGGCCGGACGCCGCTCTGCCAGCGCCACCGCCTCCGTGACGAGATGATGATGCGGCGATTTGTCGCACACCGGGTCGGCGTTGGCCGCATCCCCGGTCATGAGATAGGCCTGGCACCGGCAGCCGCCGAGGTCGTTCGCCTTTTCCGGACAGCTGCGGCAGGGTTCCTTCATCCAGGCGTCGCCGCGAAAATGCGTGAAGGCCTCGGACTCGAACCAGATGTGCGACAGGCTGGTGTCGCGCACGTTCGGGAACTCCAAGCCGGGAAGCATGCGCGCCGCGTGGCACGGCAATGCCGTGCCGTCCGGGGTCACCGTGAGAAACACCGATCCCAGGCCGTTCATGCACTTTTTCGGTCGGCGCTCGAAATAATCCGGCACGACGAAGTAGATCTTCATGGGCCGGCCGGCCCGCTCGCGAAAGCGCTGCGTGACCGCTTCGGCGCGCTCGACCTGCGCCCGGCTCGGCATGAGCTCATCGCGGTTCTGCCAGGCCCACCCATAGTACTGGGTATTGGCGAGTTCGACGTATTCGGCGCCGAGTTGGTCGGCCATGAGGAGAATTTCCTCCACATGATCGATGTTGAGGCGGTGCAGCACGACGTTGAGCACCATCGGATAATCGTATTTCTTGATGAGCGCGGCCACCTTCGACTTCAGCTCGAAGGTGCGGGTGCTGCTCAGGAAGTCGTTCATCTGCCGCGTGCTGTCCTGAAACGACAATTGAATGTGATCCAGCCCGGCCGACTTCATGGTCGAGATGCGGGTCTCGTTCAGGCCCACTCCCGAGGTGATCAAGTTGACGTAGAAGCCCAGCCGGTGCGCCTCGGCGACGATGCTCTCCAGGTCGTCGCGCGCCAGCGGCTCCCCGCCCGACAGCCCAAGCTGCACCGCGCCCATCGCCCGCGCCTCGCGCAGCACCCGGAACCAGGTGTCGGTGTCGAGCTCCGGGCCGCTGCGCGCGAAGTTCGTCGGGTTGTAGCAGAACACGCAATGCAGCGGGCAGCGGAAGGTGAGCTCGAGCAGCAGCCACAGCGGCGGTCCGGGCGCAGCGGTGACCGCGGAGGGCGCAGGCTCGGCTGGCCGGGGAACGCTCATGGGAGCACCGTCACCCATTTGTTGTCGATGGCCATCGTGAGGAAGCCGGCGACGTCGGCGAAGAGTCCCGTCGCCGAGAACGCCCGCTCGAGATCAGCGGTGATTTCATCGACCGTGGCCTTGCCGTCGCAGCGCTTCAGGATTTCACCGGCGCTCGCGTTGAGCTTGATCATGCCTTCGGGGTACAGCAGCACGTGCGCGTTCTGCGCCGCCTCCCATTGCAGCTTGAAGCGGCGGTCGACGGCCGGCCGCGTGCCGCCGGTGACCGCTTGCGCCGTCACGCGCCCCTCCCCGGCTGGGCCGTCTCGAACGCGCCGGGCGCCATGTAGCGCAACGCCATGGCATCGTTCATCTCCCAGAGCACGTCGAGCTTGAACTTCAGGATCTCGATGGCCCGCTCCTGCATCGCCCGCGTGTTGAAATGATCCAGCGTGAAGTTGAGGCCGAACTCCACGTCGCGCCGCGCCTGGCTGACGCGGCTTTGAAAGTAGCGCAAACCCGCCGAGTCGATCCAGGGATAGTGATCCGGCCAGTTGGCGAGCCGCTGCTTGTGGATCTCGGGTGCGAACATCTCCGTGAGCGAGGAGCACACGGCTTCCTGCCAGGGCGCGCGCCGCGCGAAGTTCACGTACGCATCGACCGCGAACCGCACGCCGGGAAGGACCTCGCGCAGGTCTTCCACGGATTGCCGCGGCAATCCCACCGCTTCCGCCAGCCGCAGCCACGATTCGATGCCGCCCGGATCGTCCCCGTGGCCGTCATGGTCCAGAATGCGCTGCACCCAGTTGCGCCTCACCGCGCGGTCGGGACAGTTCGAGAGAATGGCCGCGTCCTTGACCGGAATGCTGATCTGGTAATAAAAGCGGTTGGCCACCCAGGCGCGGATTTGCTCGCGGTTCGCGCTGCCGTTGTTGAGCATCACGTTGTAGGGGTGGTGGATGTGATACGACTTCCCTTCGGCCAGCAGCTGCGCCTCGAACTCCTCGCGGCTCCACGGCGCCGCCTGGGTGCGGGTGTCTTGGGTCACAATACGATCTCCATTCCGTCCCTGGCGGTTTCGACCGACCGCTCTCTGAGCTCGGCGCTCTCGGCCGAATCCTCATCCAGGATCGGGTTGGTATTGTTGATGTGTATCAGCATCTTTCGGGTGGCCGCCGGCAGCCGCGCCAGCCACTCCAACATGCCTCCAGGGCCGCTCTGCGGCAAATGACCGATGTCCTGTGCACGCTTGCGCGATATGCCGAGGCGGATCATTTCATCGTCGGTCCAGAACGTGCCGTCCACCATCACGCAGGCGGCGCCCTGCATCGCCTCCCACAGCCGGCCGTCGATCGCGGCCAGCCCCGGCGCGTACACGGCGCTGCGGCCCGTGAGCTCATCGGTGATGACGAGCGCCAGGTTGTCGCCGCTCACCGGCGAATCGCGGTTGGGAGAATACGGCGCGGGCTTGCTCGCCACCGGAAGCGCGCGCCAGCGAACCTTCGCCACGGGCGGGGTGGTGAACTCGCGGTCGAGTTCGATGCGGCGCCGCTCGACTCCGCAGAAGTGGCCGAGCACCCGCAGCACCGGATTACCCTGGGTGAGATCCGCAAACGTGCTATCGGTGCACCAGATGGGCCACGGACGCCCCGATTCGCGCAGCATGTAGAGCCCCGTGGTGTGATCGACCTGGCCGTCCACCAGGATGATCGCCGCGAGCGCGCTGTCGCGAAGCGAACGATTGGGCTGAAGATCGGGGGCGGCCTGCAGCTGGGTCAGGATGTCCGGCGAGGCGTTCACCAGAACCGACTCGACCCCCGCGCTGCCGGTCACGGCGATCGACGATTGAGTGCGCCTGATTCCTCGCAGCGTGCCGGCGCGGATGCCGGCACAGTTCCGGCAGTTGCAGTTCCATTGTGGAAAGCCGCCGCCGGCGGCGGATCCGAGGACACGAATTTTCACGTCGAGGCAGGCGTGCCGGTCGGGCAAGTCGAGGTGGGCGCGCCGCCCGGGCCGGACGGCGCGCCCGGTCAGCGTCTAGCGAGTCGAAATGTACATCGTGATTTCCATGCCGAACCGATAGTCGATGGCATGCGGGGTTTCCCATTTCATCGGCGAATCTCCTTCGTTTGTCGAGGCTCCCATGATCCACCCGGGACCCGGGCGCCGAATCAACAGCATCATGAAACTGGCCTCATGATTTTCATGAGGTGGGGCCACGCCGCATTATGTCCGCCCTCCCCCGGCGTTTGCTACCATGCGTCGAATGAGACTGCGGACGCGCTTGAATCTCGTGGTGGCCGGGCTCAGCGCCACGTTCGTCGTGGTTCTCATCGCCGCGGAGATCCAGAGCACCCGAGCCTCGGTGCGCGAGGAAATCGAGGCCGCGAATCGCGTTGCGTCGCAACTATTGGGCCAACTGGCCTCGATCTACTCCAACATCGGCGGACCGAACCTGGTGCTCGAGTTCCTGGAGCAGACCGGCAGGGTGCGCGCCAATGAAATCAGCCTCGTGACGACCTCCGGGACCGTGCTCTATCGGTCGCCGGAAGCGACCTACAAGGCCGGGCGGGAGGCGCCCGCGTGGTTTTCACGGCTGCTGGCCCCGCAGGCGAGCAAAGTGACCCTCCCGCTGCGCGGCGGCCTGCTGCTGGTGATCGAGGCTCAGCCTTCCCGCGCCGTACTGGACGCCTGGGACGACATCGTGCGCCTGTCCGCCTTCGGCGCCGCCATGTTCATCGTCATCAATGTCCTGGCGTTCTGGAGCGTCGCGCGCGCGCTCAAACCCTTTCCCATCATTGCCGAGGCGCTGGATCGCATTCAGCAGGGCTCGCTGAGCCACCGGCTGCCGCCGCTCCCCGGAGACGAGGCGAGCACCATCGGCATCGCCTTCAACCGCATGGCGCAGGCCGTGGAAGACAAGGTCCACGCGGAGCGCCAGGCGCGCGACGCCGAGGCGAAGCTCGAGGAGCGCCGCGAAATGTCCTCCCTGGCGGATCAGCGGGTGGAGGAAGAGCGGCGCCTGATCGCGCACGAACTGCACGATGAATTCGGCCAGTCGGTCACGGCCATCCGCAGTCTCGCCCTGGCGATCGCCGCCCAGACCGACGGGCGCGACAATTCCACCGCGGGAATCGCGCGTCTGATATCGGACGAGGCGGCGCGTCTGTACGATGCCATGCATGGCCTCATACCAAGACTCGCGCCGCTCACCCTCGACACCGTCGGTCTGGCGGCCTCCCTCGAGGATCTGGCGCGCGACTGGCAGCGGCGGCACCCGGCCGTGGCCTTGACGCTGCGCCATCGATTGCCGCCGGATCTCGGGCCCAGCATCACGCTGGCGATCTATCGCGTGGTCCAGGAAGGGGTCATCAATGCGCTGCGCCATGCCCAGGCCAAGCGGGTGGACGTCGAGGTGCACGGCGACGCGCAACACGTGGTGGTGTCCGTGACGGACGATGGAATCGGCCTGCCGCAGGACTGGTCGCGGCCCGGGCATTTCGGGCTGCGGGGCCTGACCGACCGCGTGAAACAGTTGGGCGGCTCGGTCGAGATCGGCAACAATCCGGACGGCGGCGCCCGGGTCACCGCCGACATACCGCTGCAGGAGGCCGCGTGATCCGCGTGCTCCTGGCGGACGATCATGCCGTGGTGCGCATGGGATTCCGGCTCCTGCTGCAATCGAATCCCGACGTGACCGTCGTGGCCGAGGCCGAATCCGGCGAGGCCGCCTGCCAGATGTATGCCGATCTTGCGCCCGACGTCGCGATCCTCGACATCGCCATGCCGGGCATGGGAGGCCTGGAGGCGCTGCGCCGCATTCGCACCCGGCATCCGCAGGCCAAGATCCTGGCGTTGTCGGCGCACGACGACCTCATCCATGCACGGCGCACGCTGCAGGAAGGGGCCCTCGGGTTCCTGTCCAAACGCAGCGCGCCGGAGACCCTGCTCGAGGCGCTGTCCACGGTCGCCGCGGGCAACCGCTACATCGAACCTTCGCTGGCGCAGAAGCTCGCGATTGCGGAATTCGGCGGCGGAACCCAGTCGCCCGTGGACCAGCTCTCGGAGCGCGAATTCGAGGTATTCGTGCGCCTCGCGGGCGGCGCCACGGTGCAGCGAATCGCCCAGGATCTCAAGTTGTCGGCGTCGACCGTCGGCACCCATTTGTACAACATCAAGCAAAAGTTGAACGTGGCCAATCAATCGGAGCTGACCCTGATTGCGATTCGCCACGGCCTCATCGAGGCGTAGCGCGAGGCGCGCCCCCGCATTCAACGATGTCGACCCCACTTTCAGCAGACCGCGGCCCGGGCGGACCGCTCGCCGGGGTCAAGATTCTCGATTTCACGCGCGTGCTCTCCGGCCCGTACTGCACGGCGCTGCTCGCCGACCTGGGCGCCGACGTGGTGAAGGTCGAATCACCGCAGGGCGACGAGTACCGTCACATCGGACCGTTTCGCAACGGCGAGAGCGCGCTCTTCCAACTCGTCAATCGGAACAAGCAGGGCATCGCGCTCGACCTCAAGTCCCCGCCCGGACGGAGCCTGGCCGCGCAGCTGGCGGCACGGGCCGACGTCCTGGTGGAGAACTTCCGGCCCGGAGTGGCGGCGCGGCTCGGCCTCGGATACCCGTCGCTGTCCGCGCGGAACCCGGCCCTCATTCATGCGAGCATCTCGGGCTTCGGCCAGTCGGGACCGCTGCGCGAGCTGCCCGCCTTCGACCTGGTGGCCCAGGCCATGTCGGGCTTCATGGCACTGACCGGGGAGCCATTGGGCCCGCCGATGAAGTCCGGGGAATCGATCGGGGATCTCGCGGCGGGACTGTTCTGTTCCTGGGCCATCCTCGCCGCCCTCTTCGAACGGACGCGGACCGGCCGCGGGCGGCAGATCGACGTGGCCATGGTCGATGCGCTGATAGCGATGCTGCCGACTGCGGTGGCCCAATGGATGTTCGGCGCGGCGCCGCCCACGCGCAACGGCAATCGGCATCCGATCTCGACTCCCTTCGGCGTCTATCCGTCGAGCGACGGCTACGTCGTGATCTGCGTGCTCTCCTCCGCCCAGTTCGCCGCGCTCACGGCCTGCATCGGGCGCCCCGAGCTCGCCGCGGATCCGCGCTACGCGAGCGACGAGCTGCGCACCCGCCATGAACCGCAGATCACGTCCCTGCTCACGAACTGGTCGCGCACACTCACGGTCGCCGCGGCGCTCGAGCGGCTGCACGCCGCGGGGGTTCCGGCGTCGCGGGTGGAATCTCCCGAAGAAGTATTCACGGGCAGCCACGTGCGGGAGCGGGCGGTGCTGTCGACGACCGCGCATCCCCTGCTCGGGGCCATTCCCGCCATGGAGCAGCCGGTGCATTTCTCGGGCCTGGGCCGCGGCCGGCAACGGCCGGCTCCCGCATTGGACGAGCATCATCAGGCCGTGCTCGAGCGCTGGCTGGGCGACGTCGACGAATGAAGGAGAAGATTCATGACTGTCCATGAGCGGCCTGCCGATGACTCGCCGCAGACCGATGTCGACCTCGCGGCCGTCGAGAGCATCAAGCGCGTCGCGCGGGAGGTGCTGGCCCCGATGGCTCAGGCGACGGACGCGCGCGCGGAATTTCCGGTGCGCCAAATACGTGCCCTGGGGGATCTCGGCGCCATGGGCATGAACCTACCGGCGCAATGGGGCGGAGCCGGCCTCTCGGGCGGCGCGCTGTCGGAGTGCGTCGAGACCATCGCGGGGGCCTGCGCGTCCACCGCCTCCGCCCTCACCGCGCACTTTCTGGCCACCGACGCGATCCTCCTGGGCGGAGACGACGCGCAGCGCGCGCAATACCTGCCCGATGCGGCGGCCGGCCGCCGGCTCGGGGCCTTCGCGCTCACCGAGCCCCGCGCGGGGTCGAATCCAGCCGACATGCGCTGCCGCGCCACGGCTGGCGAGTATGGCTATCGCCTTCAGGGAGTGAAGCACTTCATCTCCAACGGCGGCATCGCGGATTTCATCGTCGTGTTCGCGATCACCGACCCGGCGGCGGGCCACAAGGGGATCAGCGCCTTCGTGATCGACAAAGGCACTCCCGGATTCACGGCGGCCGGCCCTGAGCCCACCATGGGGCTTCGAGGCGGACACATATTCGAGCTGCATTTCGATTGCATCGTGCCGGCGGCGCAACGGCTCGGCACGGAGGGCAGCGGCTTCAAGACGGCGATGAAGGTGCTCGACAACGGGCGCATCGAAGTCGCCTCGATGTGTGTCGGCATCGGGCAGGCCGCCCTGGATGCGGCGCTGCGCTGGGCCAGGGAGCGCAACGTGGGCGGGCAGCCCCTCGGCGAATACCAGGGCATTCAGTGGATGCTTGCGGACATGGCCACCGACTTGCGCGCGGCGCGGCTGCTCACGCTGGACGCGGCGCGCAGGCGCAGCGGTCCGGCCCGTTTCTCGTTCGAGGCTTCCATGGCGAAGCTTCATGCCGCGGAGGCGGCCGGACGCGTCGCGGACCGGGCATTGCAGATTCACGGCGGTTATGGATATACCACGGGCCTCGCGCTCGAGCGCCATGTGCGGGACCTGCGGATCATGCGCATCTATGAAGGCTCGTCCGAGATCCAGCGCACGATCATCGCGCGCACGTTGCTCGCGGGCGCGCCATGAGGCCGGCGACGCTCATCGCCGGGGTGGCCGCCGGGTGTGCGGCGCTGCTCCTCGCCTCACCCGCGCGCGCCACCGGACCCACCTCCGCGGCCGGCCCCACGGCGGATGCCGGCCCCTCGCCCGCGGCCGGCCCCACGGCCACCGCCGGGCCCCCGCCGGCCGCCAGCGCAGCCCAGGCGTCCGTCGATCGGGAATTCGCGCTCGCAGCACGCGAGATCGACCGGCTGAATGTCCTTCTGCAAGCCGAGCTGGCGCGGGTCATGTCGGGCTCGGCCGAGGCGCCGTCGCCCGAGATCGCCAAACTGATGAGCACGGGGGCGGCGAAACCGGCTCTCGGCGATACCAGCGTACCGCTGCACCTGCGGCTGATCGAGCGCAAACGGCTCGAACTCGCCGCCGCCGTCAACTGGGCGCGCGGCTCGGCGGGCCATTGCGGCGACCCGCAATTCGGACCGCCGCAGCTCGTCGATCCCGAGTTCCGGGAGCATGTGCACGCGGTGCTGAAATGCCGCCGGGCTGAGCTCGACCGTTACCAGACCGGGATGCACAAGCTCAACAAGGATCGGGAGGCCAGCGTGCCGGCGCTGAAGCTGCCGGTGCCAGTGCAGGAGCGGATGTCCGCCCAGGCACGCGAGGCGACCCGGCAGCAGGACGCCTCGCTCGAGCCGGTTTACCGCAATCGGCGTGCCATCTTCGATGCGATCGACAACTTGTTCACCTTCATGGACTCCCACCCGGCGCAGTTCCTGAACAATCGCATTCAGTTCGAGAACGATGCCGACCGGTTTCCTGCGCAGGCGCTCATCGATCGATTCACCGAGGCGGCGCGGCTGCCCCAGTAGCTTAAGCAGGGCGCACCGCCGCGCCCGCCTCGGCGCGGTCGAACCATTCCCAGACCCGCTGCGGCGACTCGACCATGACATTGTGTCCGCCGGGGCCAAGGTCCACGGCCGAGACATGCAGAGCGCGCAGTTGGTCGAGCGACACGATGGCGTCCGTGGTCCCGCGCGCGAGGTGCACCGGACACGCAGCGCTCGCGATGAGCGCTCTCAAAGGGGGAATGCCCGCATCGTTGGCGGCGGGATCCATGGACAGGCGCCAGGCGCCCGCCTCCTCAGTGACGCCGCGGGACAGGAGCGGCGATCCGGCTTCCACTAGCCCCTGAAGACCGCTCACTTTCAGGTATCGCGCCCAGGCGCCGGCCGCATCGGCAAATCGCTTGGCAGGCCGCGCGCCCAGTTCCGCCATGGCCGCGGCGTCCGAATCGGGCCATGAGCATTTGACGCCCAAGGCCAGCACGCGGCTCGGCGAGACGGCGAACCAGCCCGACGCGAGCGCCAATCCGATGACGCCGCCCAGCGAATGACCGAGCACCACCAGCCGTCCGCCGGTGGCCCGTGCCCTGATCGCCTGCGCCACCGCCGCCGCCGTCTGCCCCGTCCGATAGCCGCCCTCCGGCGGCCCCGATCCTCCGTGGCCGGGAAGATCCAGCGTCAGCCATCGGCCGCCCCAATGGGCCGCAACCGCGTCCAGCGCCGGCCGCCACACCGCCCCGGTGGCGCCGAGGCCATGCAGCAGGACCAGCAGATCGGCACCCACGCCTCCTTCCTCGGCATAGAGCATTCGATGACTCCTCAGCGCGTGTAGATCGGGAGGGTCTGGAAGCCGCGAAAGCGCGCGCGGCCGCCGCGTACTGCGAGACCGGCCGGCCGGTAATGCGGAAAACGGCTCAAGAAGCGAGCAATCGCCACTCGGCCCTCCAAGCGCGCGAGGCTCAATCCGACGCATTGATGCGGCCCGGATCCGAAGGCGAGATGCCGGTTGGGGGCTCGTGCCAGGTCGAGCCGGTCCGGATGCTCGAATTGTTCCGGATCCCGGTTGGCCGCGCCGATACACAGGTTCAATTGAGCGCCGGCCGGCAGCCGGGTTTCGCCCAGTTGCGTGTCGGCCGTGGCGCGCCGATTGCCCAGCTGATTCGAGCTTTCGAAGCGCAGGATCTCCTCGACGGCGGTCCTGGCGAGATCCGGGTTCGCGAGCAGCGCGCGGCGCTGATCCGGCCAGTCGATCAACAATTGCACGCCGTTGCCGATGAGGTTGGTCGTGGTCTCGTGGCCCGCGTTCAGGATGAAAATGCAATTGTGCAGGAGTTCGGACTCGCAGAGCGCGGTGCCGCCGTATTCATCGGCGAGCAGGCGCGTCAGCACGTCGCGCGACGGATCCTTCGGGACGCGCCGCCGGTCGGCAACCAGTCCCTCGAGATAATGCAGGAAGTCCCGCACCGCCTCGTTGCCGGCCTGCAGCATGCCCGCGCTCGGCGCCGGCTCCAGTGCGCTCAAGATGGCGAGCGACCAGCCGCGCAACGGCCCCCGATCGCCGCGCGGAACGCCGAGCAGATTGCCGATGATCTCGACGGGAATGGCCGAGGCGAAGTCGGCGATCACATCGCAACGGCCCGCCGACTCGATGCGGTCCAGCAACCCCTCCACCGTCGTGACCAGTCCGTCCTCCAGATCGGCGATGGCCTTCGGCGCCAGCGCGCCGGTGATGATCCTGCGAACCCGGGTATGCAGGGGCGGGTCGTTGAACACCAGGCTGGTGGTGTGGTGCTCATAGAGCGGCGAATCGCCGAACTTGGGCTTGAACTCGATTCTCTTGTCCGAGCTGAACGTCGCGGTATCGCGGTAGACGCGCTCCAGATCAGCGTAGCGCGTGAGGAAGTAGCCGCCGTCGGGCAGTTCGAACACCGGCGCCTGGGAGCGCAGGGCCGCATACACCGGATAAGGATCCTCGTAAAAGGATCTCGGCAACGCCCGCAAATCGAAGTCACGGATGTTCATGTCGATCGGCACAATTATGGCATACGCCCTTCGGGCGTATGATGGCCGGGGCGCGATGGAGGCCCCGCTATGAATCAACCGGCACCGTATCGCATCGGGAGGTGGCTGCCCTCGGACCACCGGATCCTCGATGACTGGGTCCGGGCGCTCGTCGCGGACGTGCACGGCGCGGAACGCCAGCTGCATCCGCTGGTGCAGGAGCTTCAGGATCTCATCGAGGGCGATGCGCACCTGTACATGCGGGCCCACCAGATGTTCACGCAGATCCCGAAACGGGCGCCGTTCGACAAGAGCCCCACCGGCGAGCCCCAGGTGCGCGATTACCGGGTGATGCTCCAGCTCATCTCCGCCGTCATGACGACGGCCCCCGTGTTCGACAGGACCGCGCTGGTCGGCTGCCCCTTGAACGCGATTCTCGACTGGTCCATGGGGACCGAAGGGGGAGTCGCATTTTTCCTGAGCGAAAAGATCAACCGGCAGCTGAAGAAAATTCTGAATGAATGGGGCCGCTTTTTGAGCTCGAGAGATTCCGCCTACGTGTTGACCACGGACCCTCATCGCGGTTGGTTCGGCAAGGACGCCATGGCGGCCATGCCGGACTTCGAGGCGGATTTCGCATGCGATCCTGCGAAGCCACACCGCGGCTTCGCATCATGGGACGACTTCTTCACGAGGCGCTTTCGTCCGGGGCGCCGCCCGGTCGCATCGCCCGGCGACGGCGCGGTCGTCGTCAACGCCTGCGAGTCGGCGCCCTACCGGATCGCGCGCGGCGTCAAGGCGCGCGACCGGTTCTGGATCAAGGCCCAGCCCTACTCGCTCCTGCACATGCTCGCGAATGATGCGTTCACGGAACAATTCGTCGGCGGCACCGTCTATCAGGCCTACTTGAGTCCCTTGAGCTACCACCGCTGGCACTGCCCCGTCGACGGCGCCGTGGTGCGGGCCTACGTGCGCGAGGGCACGTACTACGCCGAGGCGCTGGCGGAGGGCCTCGATCCGGAAGGCCCGAACGAGTCGCAGGGCTACATCGCGGGCATTGCCACCCGGGCCATCGTCTTCATCGAGGCCGACAATCCGGACATCGGACTCATGGCGTTCATGGGCATCGGGATGGCCGAGGTCTCGACCTGCGATGTCACGGTCTACGACGGGCAGCGGGTCGGAAAAGGCGACGAACTCGGCATGTTCCATTTCGGGGGTTCGACGCATTGCCTGATATTCCGACCGGGCGTGGACCTCGACTTCGATCTGCACGGGCAGGCACCGGGGCTGCATTCGGCCAACATCCGGGTCAATGCGCGGATCGCGACCGTCAAATCCGCGGCCCGTTAGGCTTTCAACGCCCGGCGGCACGCGCGGGGACCTGTCCCCAACGCCACCCCTCTGTGTGTACACGATTGATTTTTCATGAGAATTTCATGCGGCGAAATATTGGAAATACATTGGAATATTCTTGGGAGTGTGTATCGTTGTCGGCTTGACGCCACAGCGATTCCAATTCGGGTCGTTCACCCTCATTCCATCCGATCAGCGGCTGCTGCGGGGGATGGAGGCCATGTCGCTTGCGCCCAAACTGTTCGACCTGTTGGTGTTCATGGTCGAGCGCCGCGGCCGGCTCCTGACCCGCGATGAACTCATGAAGGGCATCTGGCCCGACACGGTGGTCGAGGAGAACAACCTCACCGTCAACGTGTCGCTGCTGCGAAAGATTTTGGGGGACGCCCCGGACGGCAAGCCCTACATCGAAACCATCCCCCGGCGCGGCTACCGTTTTCACTCGGGCGTGATCGAGCTTCCCGGGGGAGAGCCCTCGAGCGCGGATGCCGCCACGTTCGCCGCACGGGGCGCCACAGCGGCGGCTGAGTCAGGAGCCGCGGCCGTGGCCGCACCGCCGATGTCGATCGAAGAATCCGCGGCGCCCATTCCGCCCCGCGTGGCGAGCGGCCGCTCGGGGGCTCATTGGTATCGCCCCGCGCTGATCGTCTTGGGCTTGAGCATCGGCCTAGGCGTCTATCTCACCATGCGCCCGCTGAGCCAGGATTCCCCCTCCGCCGCGGTCGGCGCCAACGCGTTGCGGAACGTGGCGGTGCTGCCCTTCCAGAATTTGAAGGGTGCGGACGCCGATGATTTCTTGGGGTTCGCATTGGCCGATGCCGTCATCACCCAACTGGGCTATGTGAGTCAGCTGAGCGTTCGCTCCTCCTCCGCCGTGTCGCGGTTCAACACGCCGGCGCTCGACCTGCCAAAAATCGCGGCCGACCTCAAGGTCGACACACTGCTCACGGGCACCTACCTCCACGAGGGCGACGACCTTCGGCTGAGCGTGCAACTCGTCGAAAGCAACTCGCAGCGCATGCTGTGGAGCGATACCATCAATCTCAAGTATCAGAACCTGATGACCATCCAGGACCGCGTGGCCCAGGAGATCGTGGCGGGACTGCAGGTGCCGCTGTCGGCGCCCGAAGCGGCGCGCATGTCGCAGCAGCGTTCCGCGAAGGCCGATGCCTACGAAGAGTATCTCAGGGGCGTCGACTTCTACGCCATGAATCGATTCGAGCAATCCATCCAGTCGCTGGAACGTTCGGCCAAGCTGGATCCGGAGTATCCGCAGACCTGGACCATGCTGGGTCGCGCCTACACCACGAACGCGTCATTGCAATTTGGGGGGACCCGGGACTACGAAAAGGCGCGATTTGCCTACCAAAATGCGCTGCGCCTCGATCCGGCCCAGATCGAGCCCCGCGTCTACATGGCGAACATGCTCACGGACACGGGGCACGTGGAAGATGCCGTACCCCTGCTGCAGGGCGCCTTGAAGCTGAATCAGAATTACGCCGAAGCCCTTTGGGAGATGAGCTACGCCTACCGCTTTGGAGGCCAGCTGGCGGAATCGGTCGCGAGCGCGGAGCGCGCGCGCCGGCTCGATCCGAGCGTCAAGCTCAGCAGTTCCGCGATCAACGGCTACCTGTATCTGGGCCGGTACGATGAGTTTCTGGCGAGTCTCCCCTCGCAGGGTGCGGGCGCGTACATCCTCTTCTATCGCGGATTCGCCGAATACCATCTCGGCCGCAACGCCGAGGCGCTCCGCGACTTCGACCGCGCCTACGACCTCGACCCCTCGTTCCTGCAGACCCAGGTGGGCAGGGCGCTCAGCCATAAGCTGAAGGACGATCCATCCAATGGCATCGCGCTGCTGCACGAGGTGGCGGAGCAGGTGCTGCGCAACGGTGTGACCGACGCGGAAGGAATCTACAAGGTCGCCCAGGCTTACGCCCAGCTCGGCGACCTGCCCTCCGCGCTCAGCGTGCTCGACAAGAGCGTCGAAGGCGGCTTCTTCCCGTATCCGTACATCGAGCGCGATCCATTGCTCGAGCCGATCCGCGGTTCCGCCGGTTATCCCGCCATTCTCGAGAAGGCCCGGCAGCGTTACACGCAATTCAGGGCGCGATTCGCCGCCGCTCCCCCGGTCGGGTGAGCCGGGCCGGGATCAATCCGGCCTCGAGTGCCGGGCCCCGCAACACCTGCGCAGCCCATGCGGGCCTGCGCAGGCGCGCGGGAAACTCCAGTCCCGCTGCGGCCTATTTATAGACCGCGTTGGTGCGGCTCAGGAAATCCCGGTGCCCCGAGAAGTCCACCATCGAGCCGAACGCCGGTCCGGCCAGGGGACTGTCCTTTAGGGCTTCGGTCAGGGCCGCGGACACCTTGTCCTGGCCCTCGGCAGTCGCCGTGATGTAGTCCAGGAAGAAATAGTCGGGCGATTGCGTGTGAATGGCCTCCTCGTCAATCTCGTACTCGACGATCGAGCCGTCGGCCAGCAGCTTTTCCATCAGGGGCACGATGAAGGTCTTGCTGAGCATCGTGACGGCGTCGTTGGGGGCGTCCGCCTTGAGCTTGTAAACGGCGGTATGCGTGTAGGCGCCCTTGTAGGTTCCCGGACGCCAGTTGTAGTAGCGCGACACGTAAATGCCGTCGGAGTGCTTCGTGGCGCTCTCGAACACCGGCGAGGCGGCCGATCCGCTCTTGTACATCTCGTCCAGGATGTTCAGTACGCCAGCCATGGACATCGCGCTCCACCAGCCGTCGTGGGTCATGCCGTCGGGCTGATGAATGAGATTCTCGTCCCCGCCGTAGCCCACCAGAGATCCGCTCGACAGGGCCTTGTCCAGGATCTTGTCGCTGGTCGGGTTGCCCTTGGCATACTCCGCCCAACGGGCACGTGGAATCTCCCAACTGGCCTGATAGGTGTACATCCGCGGCTTTTCCTTCACCTCCGCCATCTGTGCATTGGCCGCCGGCGTGGCGAAGCCCAACGCCAGCCCCAAGCAAAGTCCAACGATCGTTCCCGACGTGGTCGTCTTCATGATCAGTCCCCCCGGTTGTTCTTACCGAATTCGGTGTTATTCGAGTCAGTGGGCGGGGGCGACTATAGCACGCGGCGGACGCAAGTCCGTCCGGGGTCGGCGGCGGGATCCCGGGTCGCGAAACGACCCGGGCCCTGCCAGCCGGTTCGATCGGCCCAGCCGGGCCGGGATGGCTCGGCTGGGCGGCGGCCTATTTTCCGCCCAGGTGGTACGTCAGATCGATGCCGAAGGTCAGCGGCTGCGACATGGCGGTCCGGTTGAAGGTCCCCACGTTGACGTTGATGGCCGGCGAATTGGTCAGCAGCGCCACCCGATTGGTCGCGTTGTCGACGAAGAACAGGGCCGACCAGTGACTGGCCTCGACGCCCGCCCGGATGTTCGTCAGGTCATAGGCGGGCAGGTAGTTGGCCTGCGCGGTGGTGTCGATCCGCGAGCCGACGTAGTCGTTGTCGAGCCGCCCGATGAATCCGAGCGATTCGTTGATGGGATGACGGTACGCGAGCGATGCGGACGCCGTCACTTCCGGAACGTCCTGGACCCGCTCGTCGATGGTCGTGCCCGGCACCGCGTTCGCAATGTACTGCGCATGCGTCCAGCTGCCGTTCACCGTGGCGATCAGCCCGGGGAACACCACGGCATTGAGCTCGAGCTCCGCCCCGTAGATGTGCGCGTCGCCCGCGTTGCCGGTGAACGGAAAGCCGCAGGACAGCGGAATGTTCTGCTGGATGTGCTGCCAATTCTCGAAGTAGGCCGCCGAGTTGACCGTCACCCGGCCCTCGCTGTCGCGGAACTTCTCGCCGAGTTCATAGCTCCACACCTTGTCCGGCTTGAAGCCGGGAGGCGCGGAGGTCAAGCCGATGGCCTCGAGATTCGCCAGGCACCCGGTGGGTCCGCTGCCCAGCGCGCCCGTGACCGGAATGGGCTGGTTTCCGCCGCCGGGCCGGAAGCCCTGGGAAACCGTTCCGTACACCATCATTTCCTTGTCGACCTGATAGGAAAGATTGAGCTTCGGAGTGATGCCCGAATCCTTCTCACCGGTCGAATAGTAATCGTAGGAGCTGTTGCCGGACGAACTCAGCCATCCCGACACCGCCGTATTCACGGTTCCATGATAGTAGTAGCGGCGCAGGCCCGCGGTGGCCGTGAACTGATCCAGGAACGTGTAGGACGCTTCGCCGAAGAAGGAGTTCTGCAGGATCTTCGTCGGCTGGTACTGGGTGAAGCCATCCCCCGTACCGACCACCGGAACCGCCGCGGGCGTGAGGACGAACAGGTCCCAATCGGACTCGAAGTCCTGATAGAAGTAGCCGACCAGCCACTTGAGGTTGGAGTCCCCCGCGGACGTCAGCCGGATCTCCTCGCTCTTCTGCTTCGACTTGTCATCCTCGAGCGAGGTCGGGGAATTGGGTCCGATTCCGCCGTCGGCGGGATAGAGCGGGAAGTACCCGAAGCTCGGAGTCAGCACCGTCGCGATTTCCTCGGCGCCGTCCTGTTGCAGCTGTTCATCGCGGTTCCAGTAGGACGTGGTCGAGGTCAGGTCGGCAAAGCCGAGATGGTACTGGACGTTGAGGCTGCCGATGTCGATGCGGTCCGCGAACGGCTCCGGCGCGTTGAACGGCTGGTAGTTCGTATCCGTCCCCGGCTGGCTGTCGATGAGACTGAGGCCGTCCTGGGTGATTTTTTGGTACATGAAGGACGGCGTGATCGACAGCTGATCGTTCACCTTCCACAGCAGCGCGGCGCGAACGCTCGTCATGACCTCGTCATTGACGTCGTGGTAATCGGCCGCGAGCGGCGCGGCCGCCACGTCGCCGCGCGTGGTCGAGTTGATCGGGGCGGGAAAATCCCCCGGCGCGATCACTTTACGGTCGATCCACCCGCTCAGATGCTCCTGCGAGCCGACGATGCGCAACGCCACCGAATCGGACATCGGCAGATTGACCATGGCGTTTTCGCCGTTGTTCAGCGTATCGCCGCCGTTCGTGTGCCCGAAGATCAACTCGCCGGACGCATCGAAGGCGTTCGGATCCGGTGCGTTGGGAACCAGCTTGATCGTGCCGCCCATGGAGCCGGAACCATAGAGCGTCCCTTGCGGGCCGCGCAGCACCTCGATGCGATTGAGGTCGTACAGGTTGGGGTCGATGACGACCTTGCCGTTCTGCGCCGAGGCGGGCGCCGTCAGCGGCACATCGTCGAGATAGAAACCCACCGTCGATGAATTGCCGCCGGATGAGGTCATGCCCCGCATCTCGAGTTCGGTCTGACCCGGGCCGCTGCTTCTCATGGACACGCCGGGCACGGATTGCACCACCGAGGTGATGTCCGTGATGCCGCGCTCCCCGAGGTCCTGCCCCGTGAGCGCCGTGATGCTGATCGGCGTGTCCTGCACGGTCGAGAGGCGCTTCTGCGCCGTGACGACGATCTCTTGCAGTTGATCCGATTTGGTCTCCTGCTGCGCCAAAGCCACGCCGCTCGCACCCAGCAGCGCCGTAGCCGGAACGATAGTCAGAGCCTTGCCCCAGTTCTTTATTCGCATGAAATCTCTCTCGTTGGATTCTGGAATGGAACCAATTGTGGGCAGAATGCTACACCAGAATCCATGGCCATGCACCATTAAGGTGCTGTAAGTCATTGGCCAATACATGGATTTTCGGCCAAAGCCGGACTCATAGGCCCTGCGCCTTGCGCACCTGATGTTTTTTGGCAACAAAGAGAGCCGCAGCGCGGCGCCGCTTTGCCCGGCCCATGCGTTAGGATCACAGGCGGGATGCGCGGCGGGCGAATGAGCATGTTGAGACGGCTTGCGGCCTGGATCGATGGAATCGACCGGGCGATCAATATCGAGGACCTTCGGCGGATCGCCCGCCGGCGGTTGCCGCGAATACTCTTCGACTACATCGACGGCGGCGAGGGCGATGAATCCGGTCTGCGCCGAAATCTGCAGGCCTTCCAGGCCTACAGCTTCAGGCCGAGATATCTCGTCGATGTGTCCGAACGGAGCCTCGAGACGCGGCTCTGGGACCGCAGCTACTCGGCGCCGTTCGGAATCGGCCCGGTCGGGCTCACCGGATTGTTTCTTCCCAACGGCGAATGTCTGCTCGCGCAAGCCGCGATCGCGGCGGGCATCCCCTACGTGTTGTCCGGTGCGAGCATCGCATCGATCGAAGCGGTTGCCGGGGCTGCCCGGACGAATGTGTGGTTTCAGCTCTACCCGGCGCGCGATTCGAAGGTCACTCTGGACATGGTCGCGCGGGCCGAGCAAGCGGGGATGGAGGCCCTCGTGGTGACGGTCGACCTGCCGGTGCCTGCCAAGCGCGAGCGGGACAGGCGCAATCGATTCGACTTCGACGTCAAGATGTCGCTGTCGCGCCTGCTCGACGGCCTCGCCCACCCACGTTGGGCCTCGCGGTATCTCGCTCACGGCGGAATGCCTGCGTTCGGCACTTGGAGCCGGTACGCCCGCCCGCGGGCGCCGGCCCGCGAGGTTGCCGAGTATGTGGCCGCGCAGTCCCATGCACCCCAGGTCTGGCGCGACCTCGACGCGTACCGGCGCGCGTGGCCGCGCAAGCTGGTCCTGAAGGGAATTCAGCACGTCGAAGATGCGGCGAGGGCGGTGAGCAGCGGAGTCGACGGGGTCATCGTGTCGAACCACGGCGGCCGCCAGCTCGGGCGCCTTCCCGCGGCCATCGAGGTCCTGCCCGAAATTCGCGAGGCCGTCGGCGGCCGCCTTGCCGTCATGGTCGACGGCGGCGTGCGGCGCGGCGCGGATATCGCAATCGCGCTCTGCCTGGGTGCCGACTTCGTATTCCTGGGAAGGGCGCCGATCTACGGCCTTGCGGCCGGTGGCCTCGCCGGCGCAACTCGCGCGATCGAGATCCTCCGCGAAGAGCTCGACCTGACCATGGGCCAAATCGGACTCAACCGCGCCGGCGACCTCCGCAGCGACGTTCTCATGGAGCACCGGTCACGCGCCGGCGCCGCCGAACATCGTCCCGGCGGCAGCCAGCCGGCGCCCGGACCGGCGTTCACGGCTCCTCCGCCGCGAACGTGAGCTGAAACGCGGTTCCCTCCCGCCCGTCGACATCCAGTTCGGCGTTCAATTGCTCGGACAGCGTGGTGACCAGATGCAGGCCGAGCGAGCCGGTCTTGCCGATTTCGGTCCCCGGCGCGATGCCGATTCCATCGTCCGCCACTCGCAGCCGCAGCTTGCCGCCCCCGATCCGCTTGATTTCGATCCGCACCGTGCCGCGGCGGCCATCGGGAAAGGCATGCTTGAGTGCGTTGGTGATGAGTTCGTTCAATATCAATCCGCAAGGGATCGCCCGGTCGACGGCCAGGACCACATCGTCGATGTCGAGAACCAGGGACACGGAGGAGCGCGAGACGCTGGTTGCGTCGAACACGTTGGCGGCGAGACTGCGCACGTAGGCCGTGAGCGGCACCCGCGCTTGGTCGTCCGATTGGTAGAGTTGCGCGTGGATGAGCGCAATCGCCTGAACGCGGGTCTGGCATTCCTCGAGCGCTTCCCGGCTCGAGCCTCCCTTGAACCTTCTAAGCTGCATGTTGATCAGGCTCGAGATGACCTGCAGGTTGTTCTTGACGCGGTGGTGGACTTCCTGCAGCAGGACTTCGCGCTCCTTGAGGCTGGTGGTCAGCTGCGCATTGGACGCGCGCAACTTGTCCAGCAGCAATTCCTTCTCGCGCTCGGCGTGCTTGCGCTCCGTGATGTCGACGATGGAGGCCAGCACGAATTCGCCATCGGCGCTCTTCAGCGGATTGAGGCCGATTTCGATGGGGACTTCGGTGCCGTCCTTCCGCAGCCCGAACAGTTCGCGTCCCGCGCGCATGGGTCGCGCTTCCGGAACGGCCAGGAACGCGCCCCAATGGCCGGAATGACCCTGGCGGTACCGCATGGGTACGAGCAACTCGATCGATTCTCCCAACAGATCCTCGCGCGGGTACCCGAACAGCTTTTCCACCTGGGCGTTCACCAGGACGATGAGTCCCAGCGCGTCGACCATGATCATTCCGGTGGGAGCTCCCTCCAGCGCCAGCCTGAACCGCTCCGTGGCCTGCAATCGCTCGGTGATGTCGCGCGTGACATGTCCAAAGCCGACGAGCCGTCCGCCGGGATGGCGCAGGGCCGCGATGAGTTCATGCCCGGCCCTGCCGGCCTTCCGGTCGTCGAGCGCGTAAAAACACGAAAAATGCTCGCCGAGGATCTCTTGCTCCTCGTAGCCGTTGAATCTCTGCGCGCCACTGTTCCAGGTCAGCACCCGACCCTCGCCGTCCAGAGTGAAAATGGCGTAGTCCCGGGCGTCGACCAGCAGACGCACATGCTGCTCGCCAACCCTGTCCGGCGGCCCCTCGCGCTGCGCAGCCCTCGGCACGGGCGTCACCCGACGGCGATGGCGCCCTTCGGCGCTCCCAACAAACGGTTGAATTCGCGCGCGGGCGCCGGCCGGCCGAAATAGAAGCCCTGCGCGGCGAGACATCCCTGCCTCCTGAGGAACGCGGCCTGTTCGGCGGTCTCCACTCCTTCGGCAATGACCTCGATTTGCAGGCCTCGTCCCATGGCAATGATGGCCGTGACCAGGGCGGTATCCCTCTCGATCTGGCCGAGACCCTGCAGGAATGAGAGATCGATCTTGAGGTAATCGATGGGAAATCGTTGGATGTAGGCCAGGCTCGAATAACCGGTGCCGAAATCGTCCACCGCCAGGCCGATGCCGAGGCGCGACAACTGCTGCAGGATCGCGATGTTCTCGACGCGCCGCGTTATGAGCAGGCTCTCGGTGATCTCGATCACCAGCGCTTCCGGCGCTACGCCGACGTCGTCCAGCACGAATGCGACCCGTTCCGGGAATACGGGACGGCGGATTTGGTGGGGCGAAACGTTGACGGCGACCCGCAGGTTCGGAAAGCCGCTCTCGCGCCACCCCTTGACCGCGACGCAGGCCTGCCGCAGCACCCACTCTCCGATCTGCGCAATCAACCCCATATCCTCGGCAACCTTGATGAATTCGCTGGTCGGGACCGGGCCGATTTCGGGATGCTGCCACCGCACCAACGCCTCGGCCGCGGCGATGGTGCCCCCCTTCATCTCGACTATGGGCTGGAATTCCAGGCTGAATTCGTTCCGCTCGATGGCGTGGCGCAAGCAGGCGGCGATCTCGAGGCGCCGCTGCCCGCCGCTGTTGAGGCGCTGCGTGTAGAACTGGCTTTGGTCTCGGCCATGCTCCTTGGCGTGATACATCGCCGCGTCGGCGGCGCGCATCAGGTGTTCGGCGTCCTCGCCGTCGAGCGGATAGAGGCTGATGCCGATGCTCGCACTGATGTGCAATTCATGGCCGTCGATCAGGAAGGCCTCGCGCAACGACTCGAGGATCTTGCCGGCCACGAGTTGGGCCGACGAGTTGCCGGTCAGGCCCGGCAGGTTGACGACGAATTCATCGCCGCCGAAGCGCGCGACCGTGTCGCCCTCGCGCAGACACGCCTTTAATCGATCGGCCGCCAAGATCAGAACGCGGTCGCCCACTTCATGGCCGAGCGAATCGTTGATGTCCTTGAAGCGGTCGATGTCGACGAAGAGGATGCCGACGCCGTGCTGACTCCGTCGTGCCTGCGTGATGGTCTGCCCCACGCGATCGCGGAACAGCAGGCGGTTGGGCAGTCCGGTCAGCGGATCATGCTCGGCCAGGTGACGGATGCGTTCCTGCGTGGTGTGCTGCTCGGTGACGTCCCGAAACACCATGACGCCCCCGAGCAGCCGGCCGTCGTCATCCACGATGCGCGTCGCCTTGTCGCCGATGGGTATGGCATTTCCCGTCCTGCCCAAGAGGACGGTGCCGTCCTCGAGCGTCTGCGTCTTGCCGTCCTCGAGCGCGCGCCGAATCGGGTTATCGATCGGCAAGCCGCTTTCCTTGCTGCACAGGGGCAGGATCTCCTCGACCGGCCTTCCCGCCGCTTCCGCGTCACTCCAGCCGGTCAGCGCCTCGGCCGCTGGATTCAGGAACTTGATGTTTCCCGCGGTGTCCGTGATCGCCACGCCGTCGCCGAGCGCGCGCAGCGTGGTCGAGAACCAACGGTCCTGTTCGCGCAGCATGACCTCGGTTTCGTGCTTGTGCAGCGCGACTTCCATGGCACAGCGCAGTTCCTGCGCCTTGAAGGGTTTGATGAGATATCCATAGGGATTCGATTGCTTGGCCCGCAGCAGCGTCCGCTCATCTCCGGTTGCCGTGAGATAGATGATGGGACATCCCTGCTGTTCGCCGATTCGCTGGGCAGCCTCGATGCCATCGATCCCCGAGCCGAGGCGTATGTCCATCAATATGAGATCGGGATGCAATTTCGCGCTCTGTTCGATCGCGTCCTCCCCGGAAGCCGCGCGGCCGGCCGCTTGATAGCCGAGTCCCTCGATCGTGTCCTCGATGTCGAGGGCGACGATCCTCTCGTCCTCGACGATCAATATTCGATACACCGCGCCGGAGCCGGATCGATCGTCGCCCTGCGCACCACGCTCGTCTGAGTGGCGATTGCTACGGGAGGCCATGGGCGTTCGGTTCGTCGCGCAGGTGACGCGCGCGGGTGCCGCATGTCCTGATGCGCATCGAAGGCGGGGCGCGCATGCTATTTGCGCGCGGGCGGTGCCGTGCAACAGCAATCGCTTCCGAAGAATCCCGCCGCCGGTTGCAGCGGGATCTGCGCGATCGTCCGTGATCGAAGGAGATTTGAATTCGCGTGCTCCAAGGCATGGCGCCTCCTTGGCCCGATGCACTCGTCGTTTCACGTCGCGAAATAGTCTATGCCTGGTGCGTGACATAATATGCGAGCCGCATCACAAGGGGGCGCTGCACCATCGCCGCGAAGCCCTTGATCTGTAGGGGGAAACCTGAGGTTCGCGCGAGTTCTACGACGCGCCGGCGTATCGCTGCCCGGCATCGACATCGCCTTCGAATGCGAATTGACGCTACCGGCGCGACCCATGACGGCGATGCGACTTATAATGCCTGGATGGCCGATCTCCGGCCGCAGTGGCCGATTTGCACACACGATAAGAAGACCGACAATTCCATGACCGACCCGATCCTGCTGACGCCCGGACCCCTGACGACTTCCGAGGCCACCAAGGCCGCCATGATGTACGACTGGGGATCTTGGGACGGCGCATTCAACGCAATGACAGCGACGGTCTGTCGCGACCTGACCGCGATCATCCAGGCGCAGGACTCGCACGTTTGCATTCCCCTGCAGGGCAGCGGAACGTTCGCGGTCGAAGCGGCGCTCGGAACGCTGGTGCCGCGCAAGGGCAAGGTTCTGGTGCCGGACAACGGCAGCTACTGCAAGCGCATCGTGCGCATCATGAACTGCCTCGGCCGGGAGGTGGTGGTCCTCGCGCACGACGAAAGCGCAGCGGCGGACCCGGCCCGGGTCGATGCGGCTCTCGCCGCGGATCCCACGATCACGCACGTGGCGCAGGTGCACTGCGAAACCGGGACCGGGATCTTGAATCCGCTGCCCGCCATCGCGGAGGTGGTCGCCGCCCGGGGCCGCGGCCTGATCATCGACGCCATGAGCTCGTATGGGGCCATTCCGATCGACGCCCGCAGTCTGCGCTTCGAGGCGCTCATCGCCGCTTCCGGGAAGTGCCTCGAGGGAGTGCCGGGCATGGGCTTCGTGATCGCCCGCCGGGCCGCTCTCGAGGAGGCCAGGGGCAACAGCCAATCGCTCGCGCTCGACCTCCTCGACCAGTGGCAGTATCTGCAAAAGACCGGGCAATGGCGCTTCACGCCGCCGACGCATGTCGTCGCCGCGTTGCGCGCCGCAATCGACCAGTACCAGGCGCAGGGCGGCCAGCCCGCGCGGCTCGCGCGCTATGCGAGCAACTGCGCGGCTCTGGTGAAGGGCATGCGCGAGCTTGGATTTCAGACGTTCCTGCCGGATGCACTGCAGGCGCCCATCATCGTGACGTTCCACTCGCCCGCGGATCAAGCCTATGATTTCCCCGAGTTCTATCGCAGGGTCCGCGAGCGGGGGTTCATCTTGTATCCGGGCAAACTGACTGCGGTCGACACCTTCCGGGTGGGGTGCATCGGCGCGATCGGGCCCGAGGTGATGAATCAAGCCGTGGCCGCGGTGGCCGACGTGCTGCGCGACATGGGGGTACGGGAGCGGGCGCGCCGATGACTTGGACAGACTCCTAGGGTTTCGACATCAGGTCCGGTATGCCGGCGTCGAGGTCCACCGGCACCGACACGTGCTCTTGGACGATCAGCCATCGCCCGTGCAGCTTCCGGTACACATCGCTCACGCGGACGACCACGTCGAACTTCGATCCGTCCTTGCGCGTGTACTGCACCTTCTGAATGCTGTGGCCGTAGGCCGCCGTGCCTACGACCGTGACGCTGAGATCGGATATCGTGAACCCCACCGGGCCCGGATACGCATCGAACCCGTCCTGCCAATCCTTCCGGTAGTCGTCCCATCCCACATGCTGCCGCGGCGGCCCGACATCGAAGACGAAGAGATCCGCGCCCGGGGCATACAAGCGCATGATGGCAGCCACATCCCGGCCCCTGAAGGCGTCGCCGAACCGGGATTCGAGGGCTCGGATGGCCGCCTCATCGTCACCCACGGGCGGCCGGTCGGCGGCTTGCGCAAACGCGGCCATGGCGCCGAGGCTGGCGATCAAGGCTCCGCACATCAGGCGTGATCCTGCGTTCATGATCGCTCCTATGATTCCAGGGGCACGTGGCTCGTTTCCCGGGCCATGATGAGCGCAATGCCGGTTACGCACAAGGCGCCGACCAGATAGAGCGAAATGCCGAACGTCGTACCGTAGGCGCGCAGGATCGTGGCGAACATCACCGGCGCGAGCCCCCCGCCGATGATGCCCACGAGCGTGTACGCCATCGATGAGCCCGCATAGCGGACGCGGGCGGGAAATTGCTCGGTGATGAAAGCCGCCTGTGGACCGTACATCATCGCGTGCATCACGAAGCCGCTGGCCACGGCAAGCACGATCGGCAGCGGGCTCAGGGTATCGAGGATCCGAAAGAAAACGACGGCCCAGGCGATGCTCAACAGGGCGCCGGCTCCGTATACCGTGCGCCGGCCGCGGCGGTCCGACAAGGCGCCGAAATACGGCACGCAGAGGGCATTGACGGCCGCGCCTATCGAGACCGCGGTCAACGCCAGCGCGCGGGATTGATGTAGAACCGTCGTCAGATAGGTCAACGTGAACACGATCAACAGGGAATACATGACATCGGCGCCGATGCGGGCGCCGCCCGCGATCAGCAATCGGCGCCAATGATCGCGTATCACCTCGGCGATCGGCGCCTTGGCGGTGGCATGACGGACGTGCAGATCGGCAAATGCCGGCGTCTCTTCGACGCCGGTGCGAATCCACACCCCGAAGGCGACGAGCAGCACGCTGGCCAGGAACGGAGCGCGCCAGCCCCACGCCAGAAATTCTTCCGGCGACGTGCCCCACGCGATGACTGCGATGAGGCCGGTGGCAAGCAGCGTGCCGAGCGACGGGCCCACCTGAGCCCAGGAGGCGTTGCGGCCGCGTCTGTCCGCCGCGCCGTGTTCCAGCGACAGCAAAACCGCGCCCGCCCATTCCCCGCCGAGTGCGGTCCCCTGCACGAACCGCAGCGTCACCAACAGGATCGGGCTCAGGATGCCCACCGTTGCATAGGCGGGCAGCACTCCCATCAGTGCCGTCGTCACACCCATGATGATCAGCGTGGTCATCAGGACCAATCGGCGCCCGTGCCGGTCTCCCATCCGTCCAAAAACGATCCCACCCGCGGGTCTGGCGAGATAGCCGACGGCGAAGGTCGAAAACGCGAGAATGGTCCCCGACAGCGGATCGAACGACGGGAAGAAGATCCGGTTGAAGACGATCGCCGCCAACGAGTTGTAGACCGCGAAGTCGTAGTACTCGAGCGTCGTGCCGACCATGCTGGCCGCGCCGATTTTCCTGATGTCCTGCATGGCGGCTGCGGCATTCCCCATTGAATGGCGGCGGCGCCATTCGCCACTGAAGGGAGAGCTCCAGGGCCCGGGCCCCGCTCGAGACCCGGGCCTCGTCGATTACCGGTTGTTCGCTCCGGCTTTCACCGCGGCTGCCTCGGGCCCCGTGCCGTAGACGATTCGGCCGCCGAACATGGTCCAAAGGACCTTGGTTTCCTTCACCTCGGCCACCGGAACCGTGAGCACGTCGCGGTCCACGAGCACGAGATCGGCGCGCTTGCCGGGCGCCAGCGAACCGATCTGATCGAGTTGATTGAGCACCTTCGCGGAATTGCGCGTATAGGCGAAGAGCATGGCCTCGCGCGGCATGCGCTGGCCGGCATCGAGCACACCCTGTGAACCAATGCGCGTCTCGGCCTGATAGATGGCCAGGAACGGATTGGCCGAACTCACGGGCCAGTCGCTCGCACCCGCGATGGTGGCGCCGGCTTCCAGCATCTCGCGCGCCGGATACATTCGCGCATGGATGGCCGGATCGATATAGGGCTTGACCTCTTCGTTGGTGGACTCATCGGCGACGGCCCATAGCAGCTGCAGCGCGGCGATGACGTTGTATTCGGCAAAGCGCGGGACGTCCTCGACGTCGACGAACTGCGCATGCGTCATGGTATGCGGCAGGGTGCTCCGGGGATTGGCGCGGCGGGCGGCGCCGAAGGCGTCCAGCGACGCCTTGACGGCGAGGTCCCCGATGGCGTGGATGTGCACGGTCAGGCCGCGCCGGTCGGCTTCGACGACCAGGTCGTTGAACCGCTTCGGGTCGAACAGCAGCGGCGCCGACTTGCCGGTGTTGACGTACGGCTTGGTAAGCGCCGCCGTCTGGGACGGGAACTCGACCACCCCATCGGCAAACACCTTGGGGCCGGGAATGACCAGGTTCGGGACGTCCGCGAATTGCCTTCGGAGCGCTTCTACCACGTCGAGTTGCTGAGCACCGTCATTCGGCCGGATGACCGGAAATGCGGCGACATGGGCGGTCAACTCGCCCCGGCGGGCAAGTTCCCGGTACACCGGCAGGGCGCCCGGGTCGTCGGCGGTGAGCGGTTGATCGCCTCCCACCACACCGGCCACCGCGGCATCCAGCCAGCCCGTGATGCCCAGCGCATTCATGTACCGAACGCCGGCGCGGCCGAAGGACAGCATCATCTCCGGCGAGGCGGCCGGCATGCTCAACCTCAACCGCGTCAGCCCCACGTCGACCACGAAGCCGTTGGGTTCGAAGCCTGCCCCGAATCCGTAGTAGGCCCGTTGGGCCGGCGTCAGCTTGCGCAGGTACGCAGGCGTGATGCCCGCACGGGCGCGCGCCTTGCGGTTGGCCCACCCGGTGTGGCCGTCCGACCCGTAGAGGACGACCGGTACATTGGCAAAGCGCCCGCCGCTCAGAGCCCCATCGATGTCGGCCGCATGCGCCCAGTAGCCGATGTCGACGCCGTTGACCACCGTGGTGTCGCCTATGACGCTGCTCCCGGCGTCGACCGTCTTGCCGACGAAGCTGACGAGATCCGGCAACGAATCCCCAGTATTCGGAAAGTTGGCCATGACCAGACCCGCTCCGCCGCCCAAGACCTGGCGACTGCCGATGGGATGGGCGTGAGCATCGATCATGCCGGGCATCAGGAACCGGCCCCCGAGATCGACGCGGCGAGCCCCCGGGCCCGCGGCTTTTTCCACCGATTCCAGGGCACCGACCGCCACGATGCGATCGCCCTTGATGGCCACGGCCTCGGCATAGGGTGCGTTGGGTTCGGCGGTGAACACATGCGCATGGTAGAAGACGGTCGTGGCATCCGGCGCCGCGTCGGCGGCAAACGCCGCGGAACCGCCGGCAACCGCCAGCGCCGAGAGTATGCCCGCGGCGATGCCTTCACAAATGCCGAAAATCTGTCTCTTGATCATTCAACGCTCCTGATGGGACTCCGAACTGCGCGGCGTGGGAGAGCGGCTCGAAAACCGCTGCCAGCGCCGACGCCGGAAATAATCACTGTAATCCGCCAATTAATCAATTGCAGCCGAGCGAGGGTTCCACGGCGCTGTTTCGCCAGCGCTGATTGCAGCGATCTGTTCGCGGTGCCTCTGGGAGGCGGCATGCGCATGTTTCAGGCGGTCATCATTGATAAACATTCACGCGTTACCCTGATCGTATATAGTGCGAAATACGCGCATCCGAGGCTCGTGAATGTCATGCCATCCATCGACAGTGAAGAATTGATTCGCAGGATCGCGCGAGACCTCGCCGACGGCTACGATGAAGAGTTCGAATTGGAGGTCGAGGATCGCCATCCTCTGCCGGGAGTATCGCCGGGAGCGGGCGACGCGGCGGAGAGTCAATACCGGCGCCGTTACTTCGGCGAGCTCTTCAAGCTGCAGGCTGAATTGGTGAAGCTGCAGGATTGGGTCGTCGAGACCAGCCAGAAGGTGGTGATCCTCTTCGAAGGCCGCGATGCCGCCGGCAAGGGCGGCATCATCAAGCGCATCACGCAACGCCTGAACCCGCGCGTCTGCCGGGCCGTGGCGTTGCCGGCGCCCAGCGACCGTGAGCGCACCCAGTGGTACTTCCAGCGCTACGTGCCGCACCTCCCGGCGGCGGGCGAAATCGTCCTGTTCGACCGCAGTTGGTACAACCGTGCGGGCGTCGAACGGGTGATGGGATTTTGCACGCCGGCAGAGTACGAGGAATTCTTCCGCTCGGTGCCTGAATTCGAGCGCATGCTCGTGCGCTCCGGCATCCGCCTGATCAAGTACTGGTTCTCGATCACGGACGATGAACAGTACCTGCGGTTCCTCGGCCGGATCCACGATCCCCTGAAGCAATGGAAGCTCAGCCCGATGGATCTCGAGTCGCGCCGCCGATGGGAGGACTACACGAAGGCGAAGGAGATCATGCTCGAACGCTCGCACATCCCGGAGGCGCGGTGGTGGGTGGTGCAGGCGGTCGACAAGAAGCGCGCGCGGCTCAATTGCATGGATCACCTGCTGAAGCAATTCCCGTACACGGAAGTGCAAAAATCCCAGGTCGTCATGCCCGAGCGCGAACATCGCCCGGACTACTCCCGTCAAGCCGTACCCGCGGATATGTTCGTGCCGGAGATTTATTGATCGGCATCGGACCGATGCCCCGGCCGCCCTCGCCTCTTTTGCTCGCCCGGAGGCGAAACGGCTGCCTGGAGTCACATTCGAGCGAGCGCTGCGAGGAGACAAAGATGCGCAAATTGTGGCCAATCTTGATTGCGGCGTTGTGCTGCTTCTCCGAACTCCCGGCCCGGGCGGAAGCGCCGCACGATTGCCGGCTGAAACAAGCCGCGTCGATCGATTTGGCCGGCGGCGCCAACGGCCCCCTGCTGATCCCGGTGACCGTCAAGGGCACTGCGGCATTCATGATCCTGAGCACGGGCAACGCGTTCAGCACTGTGACGCGAGGCGCGGCCGAACGCTTGGGGTTCCACGTTCATTCGACATCCGGCTACGTAAAATCGGGTAAGAATGCCATCGACGAGCTGGCCACATCGAACCAATTCGCCATCGGCCAACGGCTCGCATTCAAGAGCGCCGACTTTCTGGTCGTTCCCGACGATTCTTATGCCTCCGATGCGTCGGGTCCCCAACCCGTCATCGGCGTGCTGGGGAGCAATCTGCTCGCCCAACTGGACATCGAACTCGACTCCGCCAAGAGGAAGATGAATCTCTATTTGCAGGATCATTGCCCGGGCAAGGCGGTGTATTGGTCCGCCCGGTACGATTCGACGCCGATTCAAGTCGATTCCCTGGGCGTCATGTACTTTCCGATGGAACTCGGGGACAGGAAGATCGAGACGGTGCTTTCGACCGGCGATCCGTCGACCACCTTGTTTGTCGACGTCGCCAAGCAGCTCTACGGCATAGATTACCAGTCGGCCGGCGTGTCCTCGAGAACCGACGCGGCGGCTCAGGCCACGTTCCACTACCGAGCGTTGAATTTGACGTCGGAAAATCTGACCATCAAGAATGCGGACATTCGGCTTCTCGACAAGCCCTTCCCGAACTGTGAAGTCACCGAACGGGCGGGTGTGGCCGGGTACGACGGCTGCCTCGGCATCCACCCTTTGCATCTGGGGCGCGATGCACTGTCCAAACTCCACATCTACCTTGCCACGAAGGAAGGAATGCTCTACTTCACGCCGGCCGACGCGGGCCAATAGGCCGGTCATCGACGTTTTTTGCGGGCCACGGCCGCGTGGCCGCGCCTGTACAGCCGCACGCCGCGTTGTGGCAGAATCGGTACGGCGGGTGCGACGGAGGAGATGACCCCTATGGATGCAAGTACCTTGCGCGCCCTACAGGCGCCATTGAAGCAGCAATATCGCAATAATCCGGGCACGGCCCGCATCGCATCGCATGCGGAGGTGGCGCTCGATCCCGGGCACATCGCGGCAATACTCCCGGTGAACGCTTCTCGGATCGCCGGACTGCATCGGGCCGCCGGGGGCACGGGAGCCCACGCCTGCTCAGCGGACATGCTGCTCGAAGCCCTGGCGGCGTGCGCCGCGGTCACTTTGATGGCCGTAGCGACCTCGATGGGCGCAAAACTCACGGGCGGCCGGGTTATCGCCGATGGATGCTGGGATGCGCGCGGCACGCTGGGCATCGACAAGTCGGCTCCCATCGGGATTCAAGATGTCACGCTGTCCTTCGTACTGGAAGGCGATCTCGACGAACCGACGAAAGAACGGCTGGTGCAGCTGACCGAGCGCTACTGCGTCATTCTCGCGACACTGCGCGAGCCGCCAAAACTGCAGATTTCGGTTCGTCCGTAGGTCAGCCGGATGATTCGGTGATTCACGGCGTCGACCAAAGCAAATGCATCACCAGTAGTACGGCGATCGTGGCGATGACGACGTTGAGGACCACGCCCGTATTGGTCCAATAACCGCGTGGCACGGTGTCCGGCGCCAAATTCTTGACCACTAGGCGAAACTGACGAGCCGATACGAGCGCCACGACGGCGGCGAGCACCAAAAGGACGACGCCGACCAGGAGGGAAAAGCCGTGTTCGGTTTTGCCCGTCCCTTCGTGCAGTACGAGTTGCACGAACAGGCCAAACCGCTCCACGACGAAACCGAACCCCATCAGCGTGACGGCGGTGCGTTGCCATGCGAGCAGCGTCCGCTCGGCAGCGAACAAAACTCGAGGATCTTCGGTATAACTCATGGCGAATCCTGGGGGTATCGGCGCCCACGAACAGGCCCCGTGTGGTTGGGCCGCGGCATTCCCAGCGGCTTTCGTAAATGAGCGATGCCCCGTTGCTCCACGAACTTGGTCGTCACGTCCCAGAGATGATCGCCGTAGTAGAACGGTTCGAATGATTCTGCGCCCGGAATCGGCAGCGGTGCAATCACCGCGTCGGCGCGGGCCTCATAGAAAAACGGAATCGAGTATCGCTCGCTCCCGGATCCCAGCACTCGATGCACGGTCGCCCTGATGCCGCCAGCCGTCCATCGCTCCAGAACTTTCCCAAAATTAATGGCCAAGGTGCCTTCCTCCGGCGGAACATCCAGCCACCGCCCGTCGAGGTGCTGTGCCTGGAGGCCGCCCACACCGTCCTGGGCCAACAAGGTCATGAACCCGGAGTCGACATGCGCACGGCCCAACAGATAGCGTGGCTCGCCGCGATGAGTGGTCCACATCTCCGAGTGGTCACCCCCTTCAAACGACGCCTTCAACCTGACCGGGTAGCGAATCAATCGCAACGTGGAAATACCGCCGTCAAATGCGCCGTCAAAGCAGTTCTCCGGGAGATTCAGCGCGCGCGCAATCGAGTGCATCATCGCAACCGAGAGTCGCGTCATCGCCCGATAGTAGTCACGCACGCGGGAGTGCCATCCCGGCAGCAGCGCCTCGGACGGCATGGGCGTGGCTTCTCGCAGCGGATCGCGGTCATCCACCACGCCGGGTCCATGGGCGACATCCGGCCCGAGATCAATGCCTTCCTTGTAGGTCGCGTGACCAGCCTGCAACGGGAACCAGCCGCGGTAGACGTTGCGGTTCTCCGGGGCAAAGTTCCACCGCCAAAGTTTGCGAATTTCGCTCTCGGGAAGCGAAAAGATGCCGAGCAATTCGCGCCGACTCGGCCCGTCCAGAGAAGCCCATGGCGGCAACCTGGTGACCACCATCATTCCCGCATTTTTCGCGGCGGTATGTACCGCCGCATCGACATAGGAGCGTTCCGCTTGGTCCTCGGAAAAAAGAGCCCCGACATCGATGCGCGGAATTGCCCGCTGACTCATGCCGGCTCCTGTGCGCCGCCCTGCATCGACGTCAGGAACCGTTCTCGCAGACGCCCAGCGATGCCCCCTGGAAGGTAGTACGGCTATCCAGCGATGTCGTCGCGGGAGCGCCGAAATAGGTGATCAAGGCCAGATCCTGCAGGTGGTACGTGAAACCGCCGCGCACATACGGATAGGTACCGTAGTTGACCTCGTCCTCCAACGGATCACCCACTTCGAGGATGCCGCATGGCGAGTTGTTGTTGGTCAGCGGATCCATTACCAATTCGCCGAGTTCATGCGAGAGCGCCGCCACGTCTTCGGCGAATGCTCCGGGCGTACCGACATAGCTGAACACGGAGTAGGCTTGCGAGCCGTTATACGAATGATATCCGCCGATGCAGCACTCGCCGCCGTCCGTCAGATAGGTGTCATACACCATGAAGATCGGGATCGAGTTTGCCGTGATCTGCGGGAATGCCGCGAGAATGTGCTGCACCTTGGCATCGAAGAAATTGATGTCCGCAAGGCCGACGGTAACGCCGAATTCGACGGCGACGCTGCCATCGCCTGCAGGAACCACGATGGTTTGCATCGGCAGCACGGTCGGGTCGCCGAGCAAGGTATGCCAATCTGGGTTGGTTGAGGCGGACGACCAGAAGTTGGCGTGCTGGTAGGCGTCGATGTACTGGGTATCGCCCAGGTCCGTTCCCGCTTCGTTGAACGTCAAATCCTTGAACAGCGGCGACATCCTCGTATTGGCGATGGCCGTCTTGCCATTCGCCTGCAGCGTCTGCGGCGAGAACGTCTCCCGGTCCACCCTGATCTTGATCGGGATCAGAAACACCGGAATCGTCGTTGCCGCGTCCCCGGTCGGTGCGGAGCCGACCACTGTGGCACTGTACGGCGTCCCGCCGTAAGTCCAGTCGTAAGTCCAAGTCGCCAAGGTTTCCGTCAGCGGGGCCCGGTTGGCGTTGATCGCCGGCAAGACCGTGAAGCGCGGAATCGCCGTTTGCGTGTCCTGTTGCTGTCCCATTGCATCGCCCGCACCTACCACGGCCGCGAGCGAAACGGTCAATCCAAAAAGCAATTTCTTACATGATGCATGCACCACGACTTCCCTCTTGTTGATTGTTATTAATAGCCCTTCCTGGCCGTTTGTAGCACAGGGCCTGTCATCCGTCATGGATTTATGGCCGGGAGCGGCCGATGCCTCGGATATTTAATTATTGTCAAATGGCCCCCGCCGGATGGCGATTCATCTCGGCTATCATGACTCTCATTGGCGATTCGTTATTCTTCACCTTGCGGAAGGCTGTTTCTGCCGGGAGATGATAAGCGCTGGCGCATCGTCTGGCGATTATGTGAATGGTTTTTTTTCGATACAAACATAAAGGGGAATTCGCAATGAAAACTTCGAATTCGAGATCCATTGTCCTGCTTTGTGCCGGAGTAACCGTCATGCTGTTGACGGCGTCCGGAGCCCGGGCGCAATCGGAAGGTCCGATTCCGCCGCCGCTGTCGGTTCCGCGGGCTCAGTACTTCAAGAACAATCCTGAGGCTTGGCGTCAATTCCTGTCCGAACTACCGCAAAGCTCCGCGCAGCCGGAAACGGCAGTTCGGACCGTAGCGCCAAAATTCGGCGGTACCTGGACGGCGCTGCCGACGGCACCCGCCGCGCTTGGCAACCCGTTGCTGCTCACCGACGGCACGGTGATTGCGTCGAGAGTTGACGCACCCGAGTGGTACAAGTTGACCCCCGACATCGACGGCAGCTACTCAACCGGAACTTGGTCGAAAATCGCCTCATTGCCCGTCATTGACGGTGTTCAGTACGCACCGCTCTATCACTCCTCGGCAGTGCTGCCCGATGGCCGCGTCATCATCATGGGGGGCGAATACAATGGCGGCAACTCACCGGTGTGGACCAATATGGGGGCAATCTACGATCCGATAGCCAATGCGTGGACTCCCGTAGAGACCCCTCCCGGCTGGAGTTACTTTCCCAACGGAACCGGCGTGATCGGGGATTCCGAGAGCGTCGTCCTGGCTGACGGGACGTTCATGCAGGCGGCCTGCTGTCTGCTACCCGACGGCGATGTGCTGCTCGACCCGGCGAGTTTGACCTGGAACAACACGGGCGCGCCGCGTCTTGGGAACTTCTATCAGGATGAGCAGGGCTACAATCTCTTGCCGAATGGCAGAGTCCTGACCATCGATATTTGGACCGATTTCGATTTCAACACGCTCACCGCCAGTGGGAATGCCACCAACGCGGAGCAATACGAGCCCCATTCGGGTCTTTGGATGAGCGCCGGCAACACTCCCGTCCCGCTGGCCGATCCCTATGAATGCGGCAACTTCGAAATTGGACCCGCCGTCGTGCGGCCCGACGGGACGCTGGTCGCCTTCGGCGGCAACACGGGCTGCGCAGCAACCCCGATCAAGGCCGATCCAACGGCCATTTACGATACCAATTCCGGCACTTGGACTGCGGGGCCCAACGTCCCCGCAGTATGCGGCAAGAGTGGCAAACGGAATTGCTCCCTGCCCGACGCCCCCGCATCGATTCTGCCGAACGGCAATATCCTGTTCGCCGCCAGTGCGGGTTACGGCGGGTCGCCCACACATTTTTTTGAGTTCACCGCCGACAATACGATTGAACAGGTGGCTGATGATTTGTATAACTCGGAAAGGTCAGGCGCCTATTACTACAACTTCTTGGCGCTGCCGAACGGCCAGATCCTGTCCACCGATTTCTCCAAGATCGCGGAGGTGTACACGCCGGCCGGCTCGCCGAATCCCGCTTGGGCCCCCAAGATCACCAGCTATCCGGCCTCCGTCAATCCGGGCGGCTACTATGAGATAGGCGGCACCCAGTTCAACGGACTGTCGCAGGGGGCCGATTACGGCGACGACGCGCAAATGGCAACCAACTACCCGCTGGTGCGCATCACCAACAATACGACGGGCCACGTGTTCTACGCGCGCACCGCGAATCACAGCACCATGTCGATCATGCCCGGGACACATGGTTCGACGACGTTTACCGTGCCCGCAACGATCGAAACGGGCCCGAGCGTTTTGGTGGTCGTCGCTAACGGCATTGCCTCGCCGGGTGTGGCGATCACGGTGGATTGACCGATCAGTCGTCGTTTCACGCGGCGTCGTCACCCGGGCGGGTGGCGACGCCGTCACACCTCGTCAACCAGCCGCGCGAGCTTGAGGCGCCTCGCATGCCA